>Ga0070741_10000135_pt1 | contig 289116 bp, 250 predicted proteins | sample Coa_R1_4_FD_66440 | JGI IMG/M metagenome (GOLD analysis project Ga0070741, IMG submission 66440) | Surface soil microbial communities from Centralia Pennsylvania, which are recovering from an underground coalmine fire - Coalmine... | ecosystem: Environmental > Terrestrial > Soil >...
GCGAGGGCCCCGGACACCGCCGCGATACGTATTCCCTGGTTGAGATGGCGCGCTACCGCGATATTTCCGGCTTCGACGATCTGTTTGTCGATCTGAACCGCGACGATGTGAGCCCGGTACAAGGTTTCGCCGACCGCGCCGAGCTGTACTTCCCGAACACCGCGCTTCGGGCCGATTTGGTGGTCTCGCTCGCCAAGATGAAAACGCACCACTGGGCGGGCGCGACGCTTTCCATGAAGAATTTCTTCGGCTTGGTTCCGGGATCGGTATACGGCTGGCCCAAGAACGAGCTGCATCACATTGGCATCCCGCAATCGATCGTAGAATTGACGCGAATCTTCCGGCGCAGCTTTGCGATTGTCGACGGAATCGTCGGGATGGAAGGCAACGGTCCGATTCAGGGCGTCCCGAAACCGGCCGGGGTGCTGGTGATGGGAAGCGACCTGCCGGCCGTGGATGCGACCTGCTGCCGGATCATGGGAATCGATCCTTCAAAGGTGGAGTATCTGCGCATGGCCGCGGACAATCTGGGCAACGTGGAGGAATCCCGGATCGAACAGCGGGGAGAAAGTGTCCGTGACGTGCGGACGAATTTCGCACTGATCGATTCCTTCCGCAGCCTGCGCCTGGCATAAATCTCCCGTCACCTCGCTATCCTGGATTTATGCGCAAGCCGGTGATCGCCGGTAACTGGAAAATGTACAAGACGCCTGCCGAAACGGCGGCGTTTCTGCGGGAACTGATTCCTCTGGTCACGCCCCCGGCGCACCCCGAAATCGTGATCTGCCCGCCTTTTGTCGACCTGGCCGCCGCCGTGGATGCAGCCCGCGGCACGAAAATCGAAATTGGGGCCCAGGACCTTTTCTGGCTCAAGGAAGGCGCCTATACGGGCGAGGTTTCCGCGCCCATGCTGGCCGCCGCCGGTTGCAAGTGGGTGATCGTCGGCCACAGCGAGCGCCGCCAGTACTTCGGCGAGACCGACGAGTCCGTATTGAAGAAGACTACAGCCGCCCTCGATGCGGGGTTGACGCCGATTGTCTGCGTCGGCGAGCGTCTGGAAGAGCGCGAAGGAGCCCTGACCGAACACGTCCTGGCCAGGCAGTTCGGCGGGGGCCTTTCCGGACTGACTCCGGAGCAGTTCACGCGCGTGGTGATCGCCTATGAGCCCGTTTGGGCGATCGGCACGGGACGCACCGCGACACCGGAAATCGCCGCGGAAGCGCATCGGTTCCTTCGTGGGCGGATTTCAGAACGCTTTGGCGCAGAGGCAGCCGGTTCATGCCGGATTCTCTACGGCGGCAGCGTCAAGCCGGACAACATCCATGGTCTGATGGCGCAAGAGGACATCGATGGCGCCCTGGTCGGCGGAGCAAGTTTGGACCCGGCGTCGTTCGCCGCGATCGTGAATTTTTGAGTCTGCTTTACTGCTTCGCTAGCGGCACATCGAAGTAGAAATACTGCTTGCCGCTGGAGGCATCGCTCAGGCCGTCCAGGTACAGCTTCGATCCCGGCTGATAGCGCGCCTCGAAATAGAAGAACCCGTATGCTTTCTCGCCCGGCGGCATCAGCTTCACGGAAAAAGCCCGGTTGGCGATTTCCGGCGTATTAAGGGGACCTTTCTTAGGGCCCTTCTTCACCGGAATGGGGAATCGGGAGGGCGGTTCGATTTTAGGAACCTTCTTGATGGCTTGGTACGTGATCACCTCTTCCGGCGGAATCGCGTCGAGGTGATGATTCTCCAGATCGACGAACTGTACCTTCAGGTCCAGTCTCAGAGGCTTCCCAGATCCGTTCTCGACGATGACTAGCACGGGCAGAATGCCCCGCTCGTACGGATTCACTTTGCCGAAAGCGGCCGCAGCTTGTTCGTCGGTGATATAAGGAACCGCCGCGATCGTGATGCCTTCCTGGGTCAGATGGCCCGGATAGGAGGAGGCGGGTCCGGGAGCGAAGCGGCCTTTGTCCTTGTCCACCGCCAAGCCCGCCGGTATACTCAAAAGAACGATTAACGCGACTCGTTTCATTTATTTCCTTTACCAGCTTCTTCAGATCGCGCTCAGCCCTGCGCTGGCTCTCTATCTACTGTATCGGGGTTTGAGAGACCCCAGGTATTTCGACCGGATCGGGGAACGCCTCGGCTTGCTGCCCCGGTCTTTTAAGCCGACGGGTCCTGGCTCGATCTGGTTTCACGCCGTTTCGGTGGGAGAAGTGCTTTCCGCCGCGGAGCTGATCCGGCGCGTGCGCAGAAAACGGCCGCATTCCGAGATTTACGTATCGGTCACGACGCTTGCGGGCCGCGATGCCGCAGAGCAGCGCCTGGCGGGTCTGGCCGACGGGATCTTTTTCGCGCCACTCGATTACCGTTCTGTGGTCCGGCGCGTCCTGCGGCAGATTCGTCCTGCCGCGGTCATCGTGCTGGAAACCGAAATCTGGCCGCATCTTTACCGGGAATCCAAGCAGGCCGGGGCGAGCCTGCTAATCGTCAATGGCCGGATTTCCGACCGTGCATTTCCGCGTTATCGGCGCTGGTGCGGCTTGTTTCGGCATGTATTGCAATGGCCCGATGCGATTCTGGTCCAGAGTCCGCAGGATCGCGAGCGCTTCTTGATCGCGGGCGCGCCGGAGGCAGGGGTGGAAGTGGCGGGGAATCTCAAGTACGATTTCACCCCGCCCGTAGCGGAAGCCAGACTCGCGCTGCCGGGCGAACTGGTGTGGATCGCCGCCAGCACGGCTGCGCCGGTAGAGCCGGGCGACCCTGACGAAGACGACGTGGTCATTGACGCTTTCCGGCAGCTTCAGCAGCGTCATCCCGATTTGTTGCTGATCCTGGCGCCGCGCCGGCCGGAGCGGTTTCCGGTGGTCGCAGCGAAGCTCGCCGCGGCGGGCGTCGCGTTTACGAAGCGGTCCGACGGCGATATTGCGGCGCTGCGCCTGCCGGGCGTGCTTCTGCTCGATTCCATTGGCGAGCTGGCGGGGCTGTTCGAGCGCGCCACGGTAGTGTTCATGGGAGGAACGCTGGCGCGGCGCGGCGGGCACAACATTCTCGAACCAGCGTATTTCGGCAAGCCGGTGATCGTGGGTCCGCACATGGAAAACTTCGCCGCCATCATCGAGGAGTTTTCGGCGGCCGGAGCGGTCGTCAAGATCGCTGGTCCGAGGGAGCTGGCGGACGCAGTTGAGGAGCTACTGCGGGAACCCGGGCTCGCGAGGGAAGTCGGCGCAAAAGGTCAGGCGCTCGCGCTGGCGAAGCGCGGCACGGCGGACAAGATGGCGGAGCGTATCCTGGCGGCGTTCGAAGAGGGCGTACCCGATCCGCCGCACACGCTGGACGCCCGGCTCACGCTGGGCGCTCTGGGAGCGATCTGGAGAGCGGGACACTCGCTGAACGTGGCGCGTACGCGTCCAAAGAAACTCGGTATTCCGGTAATCAGCGTTGGCGGACTTTCCATGGGGGGGGCGGGGAAATCGCCGTTTGTGGCGCACCTTGCACAAAGGCTGGCCGAATCGGGGCGGAATCCCGCCATCTTGACGCGCGGCTACGGAAGAAAATCGCGGCTGGAGGTGATCGTTCCGCGCGGCGGCAGCGCTTCGGTCGAACAGACCGGTGATGAGGCGCAGATGTTCGTCCAGCGCGGCGCGGCGCACGTAGGCATCGGGGCAGATCGCTATCGGGCCGGGCTCCGCATCGAGAAGGAGCTGCGGCCGGATATTTTTCTTCTGGACGACGGCTTTCAGCACTTCGCACTGCACCGCGATTGGGATATCGTGCTGGTCGACGCGCTGGACCCGCTCGGGGGAGGCGTTTTTCCGCTGGGGCGGCTTCGCGAGCCGTTTTCCGCGGTTTCCCGGGCCACGGCGGTGGTGATCACGCGCGCCGAGCATCGCCATGCGGGAATCGAGCGGCTCATTCGCCGCTATAATCCGCGCGCTCCGATTTTCCGGGCGCGGGTCGTCGCCCGAAGTCCGGCGGGGGTTCCCGGGGGCGAGCTTGCGAGCCCCCTAGGCGCCTTTTGTGGGCTAGGCCAGCCGAAAGCGTTTTGGCGGACGCTCGAAGTGCTGAACGTCGACGCGAAGCTCCGAATCTCGTTTCCGGATCACCACCGCTACACGACGGCCGATCTGGAGGAACTCGGCCGGCAGGCTGCCGCGGCCGGGGCGCAGGCTCTGGTAACGACCGAGAAAGATATGATGAATTTGCCCGCCGGAGCCGAGCCGCCGCTTAAAATATACAGTTTGCGCATCGAAATCGAAATCGAAAACGAGGCGGAATTCCTGCGGATGTTCCTATGAGACAAGCCATATGAGGCGGGCGATCTTTGGCGGGACATTCGACCCGATCCACTGCGCACACCTGATCGTGGCGCGCGAGGCGGCCGATGCATTCGCGCTCGATCAAGTCTTGTTCGTCCCGGCCGCCAATCCGCCCCACAAGGAAACCGGGACGCCATACGAGCACCGCTACAAAATGGTGGAGCTGGCGTGCAAAGAAGATCCGCGCTTCGTGGCGTCGCGATTGGAGCAAGAGCCACGCAAGAGCTATTCGATCTATACCATCGAGCGGGTGAAGGCCATGGGCGGCCAGGTCTTCTTCATCATCGGGGCCGACGCGTTCGCCGAGATTCAGACCTGGTTCCGCTGGGAGGACGTGGTGCGGGAAGCGGAGTTTATCGTGGTCACGCGTCCGGGGCATCACTATGAGAGCCCTCCGGGCGCGCGGGTTCACCGGTTGGAAACGGTCGCGCTGCCGGTGTCATCGTCGGAGATTCGGGCGGCGCTGGCGCGCGGGGAAACGCCCTCGCAATTGCCCAAGAGCGTCGCCGAGTATATTCGTGCGAACGGGCTGTACGTTACGTGAGGGCCGAAATTCGCCAACGCGGCTGTAGACGGGTGAAATCGGCCTAGTGGTCCCGGTCCGTAACCAGATCCGTAACCGCTGTCAGCGCCCGCTGATACGCCGAGTCCGGAAACTCCGCGATGATCTCGCGGGCTTTGCGGGTGAACGTCAGGGCGCGCTCCTGGGCCCGCTCGATGGACTGATGCCGGTTGAGGATATGCAGGATCTTGGCGAACGGCACCTGATCGTAGCTGCCGTCCGAGAGAACGGTTTCCACCAGTTTGCGCTCCTCGGGCTCGGCGGTTTCGAGCGCGTAGATCAGGGGCAGCGTAACCTTGCCTTCCCGCAGATCGTTGCCGACGGGCTTGCCCAGGATTTTCTCGCGCGAAGTGAAATCCAAAATATCGTCGATCAACTGAAAGGCGATGCCGAGGTTCCAGGCGTATTCGCCCAGCCGGGTTTCGGCATCCTCGCCAGCGTTGGCGCAAACCGCGCCCAGGCGTGCGCAGGCCGAAAACAGGCTTGCGGTCTTACGGTCAATGAGCTCCATGTAGTCGGCCTCGGTCACGCCGATCTTGCCGATGCGCTCCAGTTGCAGAAGCTCGCCCTCCACCATCATTTGGGTCAGGCCGATCAGAACGTCCAGGATCGCGAAATTCCGCTCGCGCAGCGCTACATTGAACGCCTGCATGTACAGCCAGTCGCCCGCCAGAACGGAAGTATGGTTGCCCCAGACCACATTGATCGAAGGGCGGCCGCGGCGGGTTTTGGCCATGTCGATCACGTCATCGTGGACCAGCGTCGCCGTGTGGATCATCTCCATCACGGCCGCGATACGCGTGAGTCCGGGCGTGGACGGTCCGAACATTTTGCCGCACAGCAAAACCAGAATCGGGCGCAAACGTTTTCCGCCGCCGGACTGGAGGTACTGGCCGATGTAGGTAATCGCCTCCACGGAAGCAATGGATTCGAGGCCGATTTCGCGCTCCACCTGGTCCAGATCCGAACGGACCAGGTCAAAGATTTCGACAGCGGTTAGAGTGCGTCCCAGTTTGCCGAATGCCATGTGATGTACGAGTGTAGCAAAGCGATGGGCGGGGTTATAGCGGAATCACGCAACCTTAGATCCGTTTCCTGGGCGAAATCGCGCTGGAAAGATTCGAAGAGCTCCGAAAATGGGCGGAACTTGCAAGCTTCCCGGCTCCCTTTGTTGGCGGCACACCTGCACTGCGCAGGGTAGGACTTATCCGATGCCGCGAATCGCACAAATCCTGCTGCCCTACGACTTCTCGAAGCAGTGCACGCTGGTTTCGCCCTACGTAAGGTCGGTTGCCTGCCGTTTCGGGGCGAAAATTACTTTGCTCGGCGTAATCCCGACAGCCTGGGATGCCAGATCGCCGGAAATGCCTGTCCTGAGCGGGGTGGACGCACCGGAGGTCGAATTGAAAGCGCATCTGGAAAAGGCCGCGGCCGCCGTGTTGGCCGGAGTTCCGGTGGAAGGGGCTACGGCCCTGGGGGACGCCGCATTTAAGATCGTGCAGTTCGCGCGAACCCATCCAGTGGACTTGATCATGATGCCTACGCACGGCCTGGGAACCTTCCGCACGATGTTGATCGGCTCCGTGACGGCCAAAGTTCTCCACGATGCAACGTGTCCAGTATGGACGGCGGCGCACGCGGAGGAGCAAACCTCGCCCGATGTGCCCCGGAGAATTCTTTGTCCGGTGGACCGAACTCCGGAAGCAGTCAAAGTGATGAAGTGGGCCGCGGAATACAGTCAGAAGATGGGCGCGGCTCTCCAAATCCTGCACGTGGTTACGCCGGTCAGCGACATTCTCAGCCTGCCGAGCGAGCGGGCGTTGCAGGAGGAGGTCCGGACGGAAGCCGCCAGGCAAATCGAAGTGTTTCGCCAACAGGCTGGCGTGGAAGCTCCCGTGACCACAGCGGTAGGCGGCATCACGGAAACAGTGATCGAGGAAGCGCATCGTGAGCAAGCCGATTTGATTCTGATCGGCCGGGGGTCGCTCCCCAACACGCTGGGCCGGCTGCACACGCACGTGTACGGCATCATCCAGCAGTCGCCCTGCCCCGTTCTGAGCGTCTGATAACGCGCCGCGGGCTGAAGCCCGCGCCGCCGGACGCTTAGATCGCTTCGCTCACGGCGCGGCTCTTCAATTCCTTCAGCCGGTCGCGATACGCCGCCGCCTGCTTGAAATCGAACTTCCGGGCGGCCGCGCGCATCTTTTCTTCGAGCTCCGCCAGATACTTGTCCATCTGCTCGGGCGGCACGTTCTCTTCCGGACCGATCTCCTCCAGCGGGACGGTAACGTAATCCGCTTCGGCGATCGCCACCAGGCTCATGTCGATGGGCTTCACGATCGATTGCGGAGTGATATCGTTCGCCTCGTTGTAGGCCTGCTGCAACGTCCGGCGTCGAGCGGTCTCGTCCATGGCGCGGCGCATGGAATCCGTAATCACGTCGGCATAGAGGATGACGCGCCCGTTCAGGTTCCGCGCCGCGCGCCCCATGGTTTGAATCAGCGATCCGGCCGAACGCAGGAATCCCTCCTTGTCTGCGTCGAGCACGGCGACCAGGGAAACTTCGGGCAGATCCAGTCCTTCGCGCAGCAGATTCACGCCGATCAGCACGTCGTAGGCGCCGCGCCGCAAATCCCGGAGGATCTTTACACGGTCCAGCGTGGAAACCTCCGAGTGCATATAGGCGCATTTCACTCCGGCTTCCGTATAGTGCTCGGCGAGATCCTCCGCCATCCGCTTGGTGAGGGTGGTCACCAGAACGCGCTCATCCCGGTCGGCGCGCAGCCGGATCTCATGCAGCAGATTGTCCACTTGGCCGCGAATCGGCCGCACGTCCACTTCCGGATCCACCAGGCCGGTCGGCCGGATGATCTGCTCGGTGACGACGCCCGACGTCTTGGTCAGTTCGTAAGGGCCCGGCGTGGCCGAAACGTAAATCGCCTGGTGCACGCGATTCTCGAATTCCTCAAAGGTCAGCGGACGGTTATCCAGAGCGCTGGGCAGACGAAACCCGTACTTCACCAGGTTTTCTTTGCGGGACCGGTCGCCATGATACATCCCCTGCAACTGCGGAACGGTCTGGTGGCTCTCGTCCAGGAACATGATCGCGTCGGCCGGCAGATAATCCAGCAGCGTCGGAGGCGCTTGCCCTGGAAGTCTCCCGGAAAAATGCCGCGAATAGTTCTCGATTCCGTGGCAGTATCCGATATTCCGGATCATTTCCAGGTCGAACATGGTGCGCTGCCACAGCCGTTGCGCCTCGATGCGTTTACCTTGCTTTTCCAGCTCCTCTTTCCACCACTGGAGCTCATGTTCGATGCTCTGAAGCGCGTTTGAGCGCGTTTCGTCGCTCATCACATAATGCGTTTTGGGATAGATCGGAAGCCGCAAATAGGTCTGCTTCACTTGGCTGGTCAGCGGATCGATCTGCTCCAGCGATTCGACTTCGTCGCCCCACAGGCTGATGCGGTACGCCAGATCATCGTAGGTAGGATAAATTTCGATCACGTCGCCGCGAACCCGGAACGTGCCTCGCCGGAAATCGCCTTCGTGCCGCTCGTACAGGATGTCCACCAGACGGCCCGTGATCTCCTCGCGCTTGATCTTCTGGCCTTTTTCGAGCATCAGCAGCATGCCGTAGTAGGCTTCGGGAGAACCCAGACCGTAGATGCAACTGACGCTCGCCACGATCACGCAATCCCGGCGTTCGAACAGCGAGCGCGTCGCGGACAGGCGCAGCTTGTCCAGCTCGTCGTTGATGGTGGCTTCTTTCTCGATGTAAACGTCGCCCGCGGGAATATAGGCTTCCGGCTGATAGTAATCGTAATAGCTGACAAAATACTCCACCGCGTTGGACGGGAAGAATGTCTTGAACTCCTGGTAGAGCTGAGCGGCCAGAGTCTTGTTGTGCGCCAGCACCAGCGCCGGACGGTTCATCTTCTCGATCACCTTGGCCATGGTGAAGGTTTTTCCCGAGCCGGTTACGCCCAGCAACACTTGGTGCTGCTCTCCATCTTTCAGGCCGCGCACAAGCGCATCGATGGCCGTAGCTTGATCGCCGCGAGGCTTGTAGTCGATTCCCAGGCGGAAAGCGGACATCCGTGTGACTTCCAGTATAAACGCGGGGATCGCGATGCCCCTTGCGGGTCCGGACCCACCCGCGCCATTTCGCGGAACGCTGCGCGATTTCGCCGCGCATTATCGCAGAGCGCGGTTTTCTATCAATAACTTACGGGTGGACTGCCACGTGCACGAACGTATATCGATGTCAACGGAACTTACCCGCGTTCTGGTCGTGGACGACGACATAATCAGCGCAAGGGCGGTCCGGCTCATGCTGGAACGGCTCGGTTGCGTGGCGGAGACCGTGGACAATGGCGCGCAAGCAGTCGAGAGTTTCCGTGTGCGGGACTACGATCTGATCCTGATGACCTGGGGGATGCCGGTCATGGACGGGTTTGAAGCCACCGCCCGGATTCGCGCTTTACCTCGTGGCCAAGCTACGCCGATCATCGGCACCTCATCGGGCCGGGATCGCGCCGAATGCATCGCCGCCGGCATGAACGATCTAATTCCCAAGCCATATCGGATCGAAAAACTGCGCCTGATACTCAGCCGTTGGACGGCGTGGGCGGAGCAACGCGGAAACACGGAGGCTGGCGTCGGCTCATTCTGCCTATGAGTGCCCCAAGCGAAATCCGTGATGGACTCGAACATCTCGCCTTTGAAGTTGCCCAGGGCGTCTCGGGGAAAACCGGAGACGCTTTTTTCCGGTCGCTCGCGCACCATCTCGCGCTCGCCCTGGAGGCGGACCTTGTGATGGTAGGCGCTCTCCAGCAAGACCGGCAGGCGGTCCGGACCCTGGGTCTCCATCCGGAAGGAACCGAACGGGCTGGTTTCGAATACGCCCTGGCAGGCACGCCTTGCGCCCAGGTCGCGGAAGGGCAGACAGTCTCTTACGCCGCGGGCGTGCAGAAACTTTTTCCGCAAGATCCGAAGCTGGCCGAACTCGGCGCGGAAGGATACGCCGGCGCTCCCATGATTGATTCCAAGGGCCACTGCACAGGTGTGCTTTGCGCGCTCACTCGCGGGACCCTGCGCGCTCCTCAGATCGCGGAATCTCTGCTCCAAATGTTTGCGACGCGCGCTTCTGCGGAACTGGAGCGCACGAATTACGAGGAAGCTCTGGCGCGCCTGGCACGGGACAACGCCTCTCTGGTTGAGGAAATCAACGCCGATCCGGATAACCGGCGAATGGTTGGAAGCAGCCCGCGTTTCCGCGAACTGCTGGAAGCGATCCGGCGGGTTGCGGAAACATCGGCCACCGTGCTGATCACCGGTGAGACAGGGACGGGCAAGGAACTCGCGGCGCGGGCGATCCATCATCTCAGCCCGCGGCGCAACCGGCCTTTGGTCAAAGTGAATTGCATCGCCATTTCGGCCGGCCGGGTGGAAAGCGAACTGTTCGGCCACACCAAAGGCGCGTTCCCGGGCGCCAGCGAGGATCGCGCCGGCCGCATCGAACACGCCCCCGGCGGCATTCTCTTTCTGGATGAAATCAGCGAGCTTCCGCTCGAGAGCCAGGCCAAACTTTTACACGTGCTCCAGAAGCAGGAGTTCGAACCTGTGGGCTCGAACCGCCCTGTGAAGGTCGATGTGGGTGTGTTCGCAGCCACGAACCGGAACTTACCCGAAGCGGTCCGGGAAGGCCGCTTTCACAGGGACCTTTACGACCGCCTTCAGGTCACCACCGTGGATGTTCCGCCGCTGCGGGAGCGGCGCCAGGACATTCCGCTTCTGGCGGCCCATTTCCTGGCAGCGCTGGCGAGACAGTTCGGAAAGCGCGTCAACCGCATTTCTGAAGGGATGATGCAGCGGCTCATTCTATACGATTGGCCGGGAAATGTCCGCGAGCTTGAGAATTTCCTGGCGCGCGCCGTCGTCCTCAGTTCCGGTGAAATGCTGGATTTTCCTGTCGCTCTTGCAGCCGGCGAAGGATCGGGAGCCGCAGGACTGGTTCCCCGGTCCTTACGCGAGGCGGAACGGCAGCATATTCTGCGGATTCTCGATTCCACGAGTTGGGTGGTGGAAGGCCCCAAAGGCGCCGCTCGCGTTCTGGAGATGAATCCAAGCACCCTCCGGAGCTTGATGAAGCGGCTCGGCATTCGCCGGCCTGCCTAGGCCTGTGTGGGGCGGCTCGGTGTGCGCCTACAGCACCCGTTCAAACGCGTATCCCTCCGAGCGCAGCCGGCGCATCAGTTCCTCCGCGTGATCTGCGCCGCGCGTTTCCATAGTCACGTCGATCTTGGCTTCGCCCAGATGCACGCCGAAGTACGCCCGATCGTGAATCACCTGAACGATATTCGACCGCTCCCGCGCGATCACGCCGGTGAGCCGCTCCAGTCCGCCGGGATGATCGGGCAGCGTAATCCGCAAGCGGACCAAGCGGCCGTCTTTCACCAACCCGCGCTCGATGATGTGCGCCAGCAGAGTGACATCGATATTGCCGCCGCTGATCACGACAGCGACATTCTTCCCAAGCAACGTTGTCTTTCCGTGCAGAAGCGCCGCGACGCCGACCGCGCCCGCTCCTTCGGCCAGCATTTTTTGTTTTTCCAGCAGCCGAAGAATCGCGCGCGCGATCTCTTCATCATCGACGGTGACGATTTCCTCCACGTACTTCAGCGCGAGTTCCAGCGTCTGCTCGCCGACCTGCCGCACGGCAATGCCATCGGCGATTGTGGCCGCCGAAGCGAGCCGCACCGGCTTGCGCTGCAAAAGCGCAGCTTCCATGGAAGGAAGCGCCCGCGGTTGAATGCCTACGATCCGCACCTCGGAACGCGTTTCTTTGATCGCGCAGGCGATTCCGCCAATCAACCCGCCTCCCCCGACCGGCACGACCACGGCATCGAGGCCGGGAACCTGTTCCAGCAATTCGAGCCCGATCGTGCCCTGCCCCGCGATGACCGCCGGGTCATCGAAGGCGTGGAGAAATACCAGGCCTTCGGCCCGGCAACGACGGCGGGCCTCCGCGAGAGCCTCGTCGTAGTTGGCTCCATGCAGGATCACTTCCGCACCGAAAGAGCGGGTCGCAGTCACTTTCACCAGCGGCGTAAACTCGGGCATGCAGATCTGGGCCCGAAGCCCGCGTTGCGCCGCATGATACGCAACCGCTTGCGCATGATTCCCGGCGGAGGCTGTGATCACGCCCCGCGCGCGCTCTTCCCCGGTGAGAGTGAGAATGCGGTTCAGTGCGCCGCGTTCCTTGTAAGAACCGGTTACATTGAGGTTTTCCAGCTTCAGATAGAGCCGGTTTCCGGACTCGCGCGAGAGCGCCTCGGAGTACAAAACCGGCGTCGGACGAATCGCCTCGCAGATCCGCGCACGCGCGGCTTGTATGTCGGCAAGCGATACCATGGTATGCGGTCAACGTAGCATATATGGCGCATTCGGTGGAAGAAGCAGAACGGTTTGAACGGCCCGGAATCCGCGGATTTCTGCACCGGCCCGCGAAGCTCAAGGCAGCAATGCTTCTGTCCCACGGAGCAGGCGGCGATTGCCGATCTCCGCTCATGGGGGCGGTCGCGAACGCCTTCTGCGAATCCGGATACGCCGTGCTGCGGTGGGATCTGCCGTTCCGGCAGCGCGGCCGGGGTTCTCCAGGCGGCTCTGGCGAGCGGGATCGCGAGGGCATTCGCGAAGCCGTTCAGGCGCTTCGGGAACAGGCTCCGAAGGTCCCCGTATATCTTGCAGGACAATCTTACGGAGGGCGTCAATCGAGCATCGTTGCGGCGGAACAGGCGGAGATCGCTGTCGGGCTCCTGCTGCTTTCTTATCCGCTGCATCCGCCGGGAAAGCCGGCCCAGGCACGCACCGATCACTTTCCCTCGCTGCGCGTTCCGGCTGCCTTCGTTCATGGAACGCGTGACCCGTTCGGCTCGATCGAAGAACTCCAGGAAGCGATCAAGCTGATTCCCGCCAAGACGGCGCTTAAGATCGTTAAAGGCGCGGGCCACGGCGTGCCGCCGAAGAGCGCCGCGGAGCTGCCGGAATGGTTTCCGGCCTGCATGCGCGATGATGGCTAGAGTGACGGTGCGGGAACGCCTCGAGCAGGTTGAACAACGAATCCAGACGGCTGTCCGCCGCTCCGGCCGCGCGCGAAACGAAATCACGCTGGTCGCAGTCACGAAGAAATTTCCGCCGCCGGTGATTTGCGAGGCCTACTCCTGCGGCTTGCGCGTATTCGGCGAGAATTACGTCCAGGAGTTCGCTGAAAAGCGGCCGGCCGTGGACGCGCTGGCCGATGCCCAGTTCCATCTGATCGGCCATCTTCAGTCGAATAAAGCGCGCCTGGCGTCGGAGTTGTTCCAGGTCATCGAGACTGTCGATTCCGAAAAACTCGCGCGGCGGCTCCACGAGTGCGGGAAACCTCTCGAGGTCATGATCGAGGTGAAACTTTCGCCGGAGCAGACCAAGGCCGGCGCCGCTCCGGAAGAGCTCCCCGCGCTGATCACTGCGATCCGGGGCTGTCCGAACCTGACGCTCACTGGCCTGATGACCATGCCTCCCTGGAATCCCGATCCGGAAACGACGCGGCCGTATTTCCGCCGCTTGGCCGAATTGGGGCGCACCCACGGACTCCCCAAGCTTTCGATGGGAATGTCGCACGATCTGGAGGCCGCCATCGAAGAGGGCGCCACGCACATTCGAGTCGGCACGGCGCTGTTTGGACCCCGGCCCAAAGGAGCTCAATAGGGCAGACGATCTTGTCGCCGGCCAGGCAAGCATGACTGTCGGGTTCTTTTCGCCCCTGCCGCCCGCACCCACCGGCGTCGCCGATTACAGCGCCGCGCTGCTGCCATACCTTCGTGCGCTCGGCACTGTCGAGATCGCCCCGCAGACGTGCGATGTCGCCTTGTACCACGTGGGCAACAACGCGCTCCACCGCGAGATTTACTGCCGCGCGCTCGCGCAGCCGGGAGTCGTGGCGCTGCACGATGCTGTGCTCCAGCATCTGTTCCTGGGCATGCTGGGCGAAGCAGATTACGTCGAGGAGTTTGTCTACAACTATGGCGAGGCGTCTCGCGGCCTGGCCGGCGAGCTATGGGAACAGCGTGCGCGCTCCGCGGCAGATGCCCGTTACTTCGCTCGCCCTATGCTCAAACGGATCGCCGAAAGCTCGCGCGCGGTGATCGTGCATAATCCGGCCGCGGCGGCCCTGGTGCGGAAGCATGCACCAGAAACCGAGATTGTCGAGATTCCCCATCTGTTTGAGCCGCCGGAGCTGCCGGCTCCCGAGGAAATCGCGCGCCTCCGCGAATCACGGGGGCTTGCTCCGGACACGCTGTTGATCGGCGCATTTGGACACCAGCGCGAGACCAAGCGCCTCACGATCCTGCTGCGCGCATTTGAACGATCCGTTCGCGCGGGAGCGAACGCGCGGCTCCTGATTGCAGGAGAGTTCGTGTCGGGCGCCTTCGAAGGGGCCGTGGCCCCCTTGCTTGGCCAGCCCGGCATCCTGCGCACCGGCCGCCTTTCCGAACCGGATCTTTGGCGCTATGCCTCCGCAACAGACCTTTGTGTGAACTTGCGGTATCCGTCGGCTGCGGAAACCTCGGGAATCGCCATTCGGATGATGGGTATCGGCAAGCCTGTGATCTTCACGGCGAGCGACGCGCTTTCGCGCATCCCCGCGAGTGCCTGCCTGAGGATCGAAGTCGGGCCGGATGAAGAGCAGATGCTGGCCGGCTACATCGAATGGCTTGCTCGGAACCGCGAGTCGGGATTGGAAATCGGACGGCGCGCGGCGGCGCACATTGAGAAGCATCACAAGCCCGAGCTCGTTGCCCGGCAGTACTGGGACGTGCTTAATAGATGTGCTCAATAAATGCTGAGCGGCTTGGTCTCCGTGCCTACCCACAGCTCGGGCGACGGAGTCTCCCAAGGAGGCAGGTTCACGATGTGGGGCTTCAGCACGATCAATGTCTGCCCGACGATCTCAGTCTGAGTTGTCTTCGTGAACAGACGACCCAGCAATGGGATGTTCGAAAGCCCGGGAATTCCGGAGCGATCCTCACCGACGGTAGACTGCATCAACCCGGCGACCACCGCCCATTCCCCTTCCGCCAGGCGCGTCACGCCCTGGAAATGACGCGTGGTGATCACGGGAATGGAATTGTTCGAAAGACCCGTCAACGCGTTCTGCTCCGCGTCGACGTCCAGCGTAACATCGCCGTTGCCCTGCACAGTCGGAGTCACCTTCAGGATCAGGCCGAGGTCTTGAAACTGGACCTGCGGAAAGGGCGCGAATTGCGTCTGATCCACTCCGCCGCCGCCGAGCCAGGCGCCGGTGATGATCGGATAGCGATCCCCCACCTTAAAAGAGGTCGCCTGACCGTCCAAAGCCACCACATCGGTGTGGAAAAGAGACTGGGTCGTGCTGCGGCTCAGGGTCGCGAACGCCTGGGCTCCGGTGATTCCGATTCCCAGGAACGTTGCGCCGCCGCCAAACGTGGCGAAGTTCGCGAAACCTGAAATGGCTGGCGCCACGTTGTTGAGAAACGTCCCGAAGTTGAGCACAGGAGCCATTCGCTGCAAGTCCAAGCCATAAGTAAGCGTCGAATTCTTCGCAACAGACAGGAGTTCAATTTCCAGATTCACTTGCGCGCGGCTGCGCGACAGATTCGCCAGGATTTGGCGCGCCGCATAGACGGTTCCGGGCTGGTCCCGCAGAAATACGGCGTGGCGGCCAGGATCCACCGAAATCCGGCGAAGCTGCATCACCTGTTGCACGGCCGAAACCATTTCCTGGGCCTCTTGAATCGAGATGCGCTGGGGAATCGGGATTTCGGCGGTAATGAGCGGCGCGCTGTCGCTGCGCCGCTGCGCGGTATCGCGGTAGACCATCGCCAGCTTCGGATTCACCGGAACAACGAAGGAGTTGGTGATCGTCTCCAGGGCGTGGAATGCTTCCGCCATGGTGACGTCGTTCAGGCGGAACGGGAACGCCGAGGCCGGCCCCTGATAGCCGTCTTCGAACTGAAGCTGGATTCCGTAGGCAGCCGCCACCTGCTCGAAGACCGGCCGCGCCGTGCCGCGCAAATCGAAACTCTGCTTTGCCGTGGTAGGCGCCAGCCGCGGGAGGGGCAGCGCCTGCCGGCCTCCGATCGCCTGGCTGGGGCTGATCCCTTCAACGACCACCCGGTTCGCTGCGTCCTCCGCATCGTCTCGGGAAGGGTCCGCCAGCCTTACCTGAGCGGCCAATGCCGCCCAATCCCGGAGCGCATCGCGGTGCAGGGCGTACTGGGGCTTAGAAGGATCGAGTGCGGCCGCCTGAGCATAGAGCTGATACGCTTGCAGGGAATCGCCCGACCGTTGGACCCGTTCCGCGGCCCGGAACACGCGGGCGGCGCGGTCCCGCGCCGGAAGGCTCGCGGAAAAAGCAAGCAGAATCAACGCAGTACGAATTCGGAGCACGAATAAGGTTTGACGTTTCCGCGGGCTAAAACGTGGAATAAACCCGGTCCTTATTACTGCCGATATGAGATCAGAGACGAACTCTATGGCCAGCTTTGCACCCGTGCGTTCCACTTTTATCCCCAAAGTGCCTCAGAACTTTGCCGACCTCGGCGTTTCCGAATCCATGGTGCTCGACCTGATGCTCCGGCGGATGATGATCGAAGGGTACTCCAGCATGACCGGCCTCAGCCGTTCCATCCGGGTCTCGCTTCCGATCGTCGATACGGTGTTCAAGCACATGCGCCAGCAGCAGTTGGTCGAGATCAAGGGCATGAGCGGGAACGACTATCAGTTCACGCTTTCCGGCGCCGGAAAGCAGCTCGCGGGCGAACGCTTCCAGGTCTCGCAGTACGCGGGAGCGTGTCCGGTTTCCCTAAAGGAATATCACGCTGCCACGAAGGCGCAAACGGCTCGCATCAGCGTCGACCGGCGCCTTCTGCGCCAGGCGTTTTCCGACCTGGTGGTCTCCGACCGGATGCTCGACCAGATGGGCCCGGCGATCATTTCCCAAAGCTCCATCTTTATCTACGGACCGACCGGCAACGGAAAAACCAGCCTGGCCGAGCGCATGCTGCGGGTTTACCAGGACGCCGTCATGATTCCGTACGCGGTGGAAGTCGATAACCAGATCATCAGCGTCTACGACCCGGTGGTGCATCACGCCATCGAGCACGACGACGAGGATATCGACCCGCGCTGGATCATGTGCAAGCGTCCTTGCATCATCGTCGGCGGCGAACTCATCCCCAGCATGCTGGAACTTCGTCTGGACGAATCTTCGGGCATTTACGCGGCGCCGCTTCAGATGAAGGCGAACAACGGCATCCTGCTGATCGACGACTTTGGCCGCCAGCTCATGTCGCCGCGTGACCTGCTGAACCGCTGGATCGTTCCGCTGGACCGCCGCGTGGATTACCTCACGCTCCGCTACGGGGTGAAATTCCAGATCCCGTTTGAGCTGATGGTGGTCTTCTCCACCAACCTGGAGCCCGCGGACCTGGCCGACGAGGCGTTCCTGCGCCGCATCCACAATAAGATTTTCGTCGACGCCGTGGACGCCGGCAGCTTTGATCAGATCTTTGCCCGCGTAGTCCAGGCGCGGAATATCCAGGCCGAACCGGACAGCGCCGAATACCTGCGCAAGCTGTGCCTGCGCGAGGGGCGCACCGAGTTGCGCGCCTGCTATCCGGCCGACATCTGCAATATCCTGCTCGCCATCGGGCGATACGAAGGTCGTCCCCCGCAAATGAGCAAGCCGGATCTGGAGCGCGCTACGGCGCTGTACTTTGCGAAGAGCTGAAATTTTCCGAATCCTCAGTAGACGCCGGCAAAACGGAGCGCGCGGGCATCGGATTCGGCTTACTCGAAGGCGTCCGCGCGTCCTTTGCGACTTGGCTACCGGTGCGTATCCGGAATGGAAGTAAAGGCTTGGCCTCCGAAACGGAAGCCGAGAACGGCCACCGAGCCGGCCGGAACCGCGAAGATCACGTGGCCGCGTTTTCCGGCCGCGGTTGACAAGCCCGGCAGATCGCGCAGCGCCGCAGCCTGTTTGGACCGGGCCGCCAGGGTGATCTGGCCCGATCCGATCAGCGATCCATCGTTCCCGTAGAGAACTGCGGCAACCGTAACCTGCTGGTTGCTCGGATTTAGGATCGCGACCGACGTTGTGAAGTTGACATCGTCAAAAACCAGATCGGCGGTTTGGTTGGATTCCGATGTCAGTTGCACCACCGCTTCCTGGTCTGCGCGCCCGGTCACCGATTGTCGGAAAACCGCGTATCCCACCACGCCGGGCGGGAGATTGATTTCAGCCCACCCCTGCGATAGCGCGCCTTCGTTCGGCGCTTCCAGGAAAACCGTGGATCCCGGATTGAGGCTAACAGTTTGCGAGGACACGGATCCAATTCCAGTGAGCGGGACGCTCAAGGGCGCACCGGTATCGCCGATGAAATTCACGGCGACGCTCAGCGCCGCAGTGGTCGTATTCGAGAAGTACAGCGCGGTGTACCAGCCGCCTCCGAACACCAGATGCGGCGCCGCGAACAAGGTGGATCCGGCCCCGGACCTGTGACTGTCCGGAATCGAAGTAAACGCTTCGCCGCCGAAACGGAGTCCCACCACCGCTACAGCGCCTTGAGTGACGGAGAAGGTCGCCCAGCCGCGCTTACCCGCGGCGGCGGCCATTCCCGGCAGATTCCGCAGCGCCGCTGCCTGTTTCGAACGAGCGGCCAGGACCAACTGGCCGGACCCGATCTGCGAACCGTTAGACGCATACAGAAGGATCGTGACCACCACCTGCTGATTGCTGGGATTGAGAACCGCCACCGAGGTGGTGAAATTGACGTCGTCATAGACCACGTCGGCGGCTTGGCTGGACTCGGAGACGAGCGGCACCACGGCCTCCTGATCCGCGCGGCCCGCGACCGATTGCCGGAACACGGCATATCCGGTGACGCCAGGCGGCAGACTCACTTCCGCCCAGCCCTGCACGAGGCTGCCTGTGTTCGGAGCTTCCAGAATCGCGCTGGATCCCGCATTCAGGCTGACGATTCTGGAAGTCGCCGGCCCGATCCCGGACAGAGGCACGCTGAGCGGCGCGCCGCCGTCGCCGATGAAATTCACCGGAACGTTCACCGCAGATCCGGTGGAATTTGAGAAGTAAAGCGCCGTGTACCAGCCGCCGCCGAACACGAGTTGCGGCATCGCCACTGTGACGTTGACCGCTTGCGTCGTTACGGAGAACGAAAAGAGGTTCGAGCTCTGCCCGTCCGGGTTGATGACCTGAGCGGTCCAATTCGCCGCATTCGATCCCACGTTAAGCTGGATCGTCAACTGCGCGGCGGACAAGAAGCTCACCTGCCCTCCGCTCAGGTCCTGCGTAAATCCGCTCGTCGCCACACGGACCTTCAGGCCCGAGCCCGACTGAAATCCGATTCCGTTAATGGTCACCGTCTGGTTCCCGTTCATCGCTGCCACCGGATTAGGAATGGCGCTGATCCAGGGCGCAGCCGAGGATGCCGCCGCGTTAATGGTTAGCGCAAGCGTCACGCTCGCCGTGGCGTGGTTCGAGTCCGTGACCGTGAAGCTCGGATTGTACGATCCCTGCGAGCCCGACGCGGGTGTTCCTCCCAGCGCGCCGGTGTTGAGATTGATGGTTAAGCCGTTCGGCAGACCGGTTGCGGTCCAGGTATATCCGCCAGCTCCGCCGCTCGCGGTGAATTGCACCGGCCCGTACCCAGTTCCCACAGTGCCAAGGGAAAGCGACGCCGGCGCGGTGATCGTGAGGCCGCTGCCTGCCGCGCTGATCGTCAGGGCGAGTGTGGCGCTCGCAGTCGCATTACTCAAATCCTGCACGGTGAAGCGGGGACTATAGGAGCCCTGGGAGCCGTTCGCCGGCGTCCCGCTCAGCACGCCGCTGCTGCTCAACGCGAGCCCGTTCGGCAACCCGGTCGCCGACCACGAATAGCCTCCGGTTCCGCCATTGGCCGTCAACTGTACCGGTCCATACGCAGTCCCGACGGCTCCTGGCGCAAGGGAACTTGTTGCGATGCTAAGCGGCGTCGCCGCGGCGTTGACCGTCAGCGAGAGATTGACGCTGGCGGTGGCGTTACTCGAGTCCTTTACCGTGACCTGGAGATTGTAATCGCCCGCGGTTCCCGCACCTGGGGTACCGCTCAGGACACCACCCGATGACAAAACCAATCCGCTGGGAAGGCCCGTTGCGGACCACGTGTAGCTTCCCGTTCCGCCAGTGGCTGTGAACGTAACCGGTCCGTAGGCGATCCCGACGGTTGCCCCCGACAAGGAAGTCGGGCCGGTAATGCTGGGCGGTGGGGCGTTGATCGTCAAGCTCAGGGAAACGCTCTTTACCGTGCCGTTCGAGTCGGTCACGGTGAATTGTGGGAAAAACGAGCCTGCCGCGGAAGGCGTTCCGCTGAGAGAGCCGCCCGAACTGATACTCATGCCTGCGGGAAGTCCCGACGCCACCCAACTGGCGCTCGCGGCCACGCCACTGCGCGTGAACTGCACCGGACCATAGGGATTTCCGCGGGTCCCGGCCGGCAGTGAAGCCGGGCCTGTGATCGTAAGTGTGGGGTAGGTCGCTTCCAGATACGCGCCGATCTGGCTCACCTCGCTGCCGGTCAGGACCGGCTCCCCCATGATCGGGAGATAACCATTCATCCGGCTCACAACCGCCGGCCAGCCGGTAGGCGCCGTACTGCTGACCGGCGTGAAGGTGATGGAGCCTCCGTGGCAAGCCGAATTCACGCAGCGGTTTTGAACCAGCGTCGCGCCCTGCCCATGAACTCGAGCCGGCAGAAGAATCGACAGCGCTAGGAAGGACAGCAGGGATAGAGGCCGTTTCATGCTCCTCATGAAGATATCACTTCCCGCATGGCGGGTCGGGCGTCCACGTCCGCCAGCCGACTGAGTGGGCCGCTCTGCCAGACTGTGCCTAGAACGTTTTCGAAATGCCGAACAGCGGAGCGTACCGGTCGCGAAGACCACCGTCGTTCAGCATGATCAGAAGATTCGCTGTGGCCAGGAAGTTGTGACTCAGGCTGACCTTGACGCCCACGGAGCCGTTCACGATATTGAAAGACTGGTTCGCCGTGCTGATTTCCGGAAAGCTCAGCGAGGTGGTGACTAAGTCGCTCGGCAAGGTGTGAAACGTTTTAGGTAGCAGACGCGGGGCGTCGATCACACGCTGGCCGAGAATGTCCAGAGCCAAAGTCGCGAAGCGGGTGACCCCGATATCCGATCCGACCGTCCAGAGAAACTGGTCCGGCAAGGATGCCTTGGTGTTGGTGGCGAGGTTGCCCGCCAGCACCGAATCGCCGTTCCATTGATACCCGAGGTTCACGTGCGGGGACGCCGGGCCCAAGCGCGTGGAGGCGGCGACAAAAGGCTTGAAGCCGGCGGCGCCGGAACCCAGAAAGTTCGTTTCATCGCCGCTGGGCAGACGCACGTCGGCGCCCAGCGCGATGCCGCTGGTATCGTTCTTCCAAAGCGTGCCCTTCCCGCGGATGGTGATGTCTCCGATACCGGTGGCCGAACCCGAATTGAGGAACGTTTTTTGCGTGCTCGTTTGCGGGTTCGCCGCGTCAAACCAGTGCGCTTGGAAACCCGCGATCGGAGCCGCCACGCGAATAATGGACGCATTCGACGTCGCATCGATGCTCGCGTCAACTATGGGAACCGCCACAGACAAATCGAGCCGATTGGTGATTCCCACAGTCGCGAAAAATGTGGACTGGTTGATCTCCAGATTGACGCTGTTTTGCGTGAAGATGATGTCCTTCTCGAATTCGGGCGAGCTCGGAACCGCGTCATGCCCGAAAACCGCCGGGAAATTATGGATATCGAACCCGTCGATTTTGTCGAAATTGTAGTGCTGGAACGTAAACCCGAAGTAAACCTTTCCGCGTCCGATGGTCTCGGCTCGTTCGCTCAGAATCGGGCCGAACGTCTGCGAGGACCGTGTATAGACTCCCGCGGCCGGATCAAACGTAAAGGTATACCCGGATGCCGGCGACGCCAGGGGCAGCAAAGTCAGTTGCGTTCCCAGGGCGGCGTTCAGCGGGGTCAAGTTGGCCTGGGATTCATTGCTGAAATGGGCCCGGTGGGTTGGATTCGGCAGAGTGAGCCCTCCGGGGCCGTACAGATTTCGGACCACGCATCCCAGCGCACGGTCGGTGCTCGTCTGGAGAGTGCCGGTATTGTTCACGACAGTGGACGTATTGCAGTCGGCCCACGCGGCGGAACAGGCCACGGCCATCAGCACTAAGGCACTACGGGCAATTCGGGTCATTGTAAGCATCTCCTCTCGTGATACGGCGACTCTAACGCTCAAACAAGGGGGTTGCTACATGATACTAAGAATGATCCACCCCTGTCCGCTCCTACGCAACGTAACGGTGGGTGAATCGGGATTCGTCGGCGGTGAAGGCCCGTTGCGGTAAGTTTGCGTCAGCGTGCGCGTCACGCGGATGGTGGCCGTGTCTCCGGATATCTGAGGGTCGCCCTGCGCGGCAAGCTTCAGCGTGATGGTCACGTTTCCCGAGCGGAAGAGATTGCGAATGCTCGAATTGGACGACATGGACGGGAAAATCGCGCCGAGCTGCTCGATGCTCTTCGAGTTGTAGGCGGCTTCGACCTGCTTCAAGGCTTGGAGGATGCTCTGACGATCCGCGGTCAGCCGCTCTCCGGCCGCAGCCTGTTGACGCTGGTCCTCCACGAGCTGCTTGGCCGCAAGCTGTTTCGTCTGGTCGGCTCGCAATTGGTCCAGCAGCCGCTGCGCGTCAGTCCGGTGCGGATTATCGCCATTTTGAGCGATGAAGTCGCGCAACTGCTGCTCGCTTTTCTTATCAACGGCATTCCAGGCAAGCTCCGCCAGGCGCGACGATGCTTCCGCGGCGTGCGCGCCGCGCGGAAAGCGGCTCACGTACGCCCGCAAGGATGCGGCATCGTTTTGGTTGCTTCGCGACCACGTCAAATTGTCTTCGAGGGTGCGCGCTTCGCCGGCGTGCGGGCCGTTAGGATACCTGTCGATGTAGGACTGGAGTTGCGCGGGATCCTGCGTGCCCCGCACCCTTTCCCAATCCTGTTCGGCAGGATCCGCCTGTTTGGGCGCGACGGCCGCAGCCGGAGCGGAAGGAGCCACGCTGGTCCAATTCAGCGTGACGGTCTGACCGCCCTCGAATCGCTGCGCAACCTGGCGGCTGGAATTCCCCTGGGTAAACTGAAGCGCTTGGGTCCCCGCGGGCACGGAAACTGAGAACGGCCCGGCTCCGCTGGTGCGCCCCAGCAGCGTTCCGTCCGCGCGCACCTCCACTCCGGGAGGCGCTCCCCTCAGCTCCAACCTTGCGCTTTCCGCGACCATCCGGAACCGGAGCGTTTTCGAACTGCCCGCCGCGATCTGAACCGGCTGTTCGGGCGGTTTCCCGTATCCTGATTTTTCGACTCGCACCTGGTGGTTCGCCGCTTCCAGCGGCAACGTATAATTGCCGCTTGCGTCCGTGCGGCCGCGCGGAGCGCCGTCGATGTACACCAGCGCGTTATCGATCCCGGATTGCACGACCAGCGTTCCCGTCGCGGTATTCGCGCCCGCCGTGGGAGGCGGCGCCGCCGGTTGGAGCGTCAGATCCACAGGCTCCGCAGCCTTCCCGGCACTCAGTGTAATCGTTCTGCGAACTGGCTCATATCCGTTCAATTGAGCGTCGAGCTGATAATTTCCCGGCGGCAACGATATGTTGCACGAGGGCGTCGTGCAGGACTGGTCTCCGACGCGAACCGAGGCTCCGGGCGGATCGCTGCGGACTCCCAAGCTGATCAAGGTTACGGCCGGTTTGCGGGTCAACGAAAGAATCGCAATGCCCAGAACCAAGAGCGCCGCGATTCCGCCCCCAATGAGTTTCCACGGCAGCGGTCTTGCCGCGGGAAGGGCAACCGGCGGCTGCTCGGCTGCCGGCCGCGGCGCGAGCTCCGGTTTGGTGTCCTTGACGTCTCCGGGCGGCGTGTCTATGTCGGCCGGTTTTTTCGATGCCGGAGGCGACGCGGGCCGCGCCGGCATCGGCAGAACCATCGTGGCCCGCGTGCGCGCGGCAGCCTGCGATTTCTTCAATTCCCGCTGGCATTTCTCGCGAAGCGCCTTGAAATCGGGATGAAGCCGGGCCGCCGGGCCCAGCTCGTTCAGCCGCTTCAACGCAGCTTCCGGACCGGCGGAGGCCAGCAGTTGCTGCACTTCGGCGATCTCTTCGGCGGCTTTGCGCTGTTCCGCGGCATCCACGGCGGCGATCGTTTCCCGCAGGCGGCTGTCCTCGCCATGCGCCTGGAGCGCGGCCGTTAGCGAGCGCCTGGCTTCCTCCAGGCGCTGGGCCGCGATATCCGTTTGCGCGTGGGCCACGGCGGCTTGGATCGCCCGATCGCGCGCCGCCCGGCGGGATTCGGCAAGGCGGCCCTTCAAGCCCCGAAGTGTTTCGTCTTCCGGAAACTGCCGCTGCCCTTCCGCGAGAATCTGTTCCGCTGCCGCCAATTCGCCGCCAGCGAGTCGCGCTTCCACGTCAGCCGCGCACGCTTGAATCGCGCGGGCCCGCTGCAGTTCGGCCTGCGTGCTCCGGAGCAGCTCGATGAGACGGCCCTCACCCGGCAAATCGAGCAGCGCTTCCTGAAGAATCGATTCGGCGCTCTCCCATTGTTTGGAAGAGATCAGCGATTCTGCGGCGGCCTCGATGCTGTGCAGCTTTGCCGCCCGGCGGAACGCAGGCAGGCGCTGCTGGGTCTCGCTCAGCGCCTGTTTGAGGGCCGGTTCCTCCGGCATCTTGTGCAGAGCGGCCGTGAGCCGCTCCAGAGCCTGCTCGAACTCCGACGCATCGGAGAGCGCGCGAACCTCGGCCAGAACCGCTTCCACCGCGTCCTGATGGGTTCGCTGTTCCTGGCGCACGCGCGCGGCGAGTTCGCCGATCCGCGCATCCTGGCCCCAATCGCGCGCAGCCCGGTCGAGCGCGTCCAGAGCTTTCGTCCAGTCACGCTCCGCCCGGTGAGCGGATGCCGCGCGCAAAGCCGACGCGATAGCTTCTTCGCGACGCACCTTGGCTTCCAAGTCCTGGTAGCCGGAATGAGAACCGAATCCAGCGCTGGCCTCCGCGAGCGCCTGTTTCGCGGCCGCCAGATCGCCGCGGCCGAGCGCAGCCGTGACGCTCTCCTGAAGCTTCTTCAGCGCCTGTTCGATGCGCTGTTGTTCGAGCCCGGTCTGAGCGGATTCCAGCAACGGCTGGAGGAAGCCGCGTTCGGCCTCGTCCGCATGCAGCGCTTCAAGCAGCTCGATTGCTGCCGCGAACTCCCGGCGGTTGATCCGCGTCCGCGCATCGGCAAGCGCTTTGTCAACCTGCTTCCTGCGCGCCTGGCGGGCCGAGGCGATTTGATTTCGCAGCCCGGAACTGAAAGTTCCGCTGCCGTGCTGCCGCTCGAAATCGGCGGCGGCAGCTTCGGCTTCCTGCCAGCGTCGCGCGGCAAGCGCCTGTTGGATGGCGTTCCGGGCTTCATCTTCAGCCGCCTGGCGGAGCGCGTTTTCAGCTTGCTCGCGCAGAGCCCGGAATGCGGGATGCTCCGGGAACTCGCTCGCGGCGCTCCCGCACAAGTCCAAGGCGGAACGCCACTCGCTGCGATCCAACAGGCTGCGGATTCCAAGTTCCGCCGATTGGATTTTTTCCGCGCGGACGGCCGCCTGCCAGCGCCGATGGAAGGAATCGCGGAGCGCGGCCAGGCGCGTCGAAGCGGGATATCCAGCCAGAGCTTCGTCCAGCAGCGAGGAAGCCGCTTCGAATTCCTTGCGGTTTTCCAGATCCGCTACCCGGCGTGCCGCTTCGGATTCCGCAATCTGCTGTTCGTAGAGGCGTTTCGCGTTCCGGACTTCGGTTTCCAGAGTCGCGAAATCCGCATCCCCGGGATACGTCCCTAGCGCCGCGGCAACCTCCGCCAGCGCAGCCTCGTAGTCGTGCGCCTTCAGATAGCCATCGACTTTCGGACGCAGGGCGGCGAGCAGCGCGCCCCGCCGCCGTTCTGTGAGTATGCCGGACAGTTCTCGTTTCCGCTGCTCCAACACGGGCTCGGAGGAATATCGCGAAAGCCCGGCCTCGATCTCCTGAATTGCGGCTTCCAGTCCGCCTTGCGCTTCTTGCAGGCGCGCCCGTTCCAGGCACTCGCCGACGGCTTTCTTCTTCTCCTTGTCCCGCCGGCCCTGTATGGCGGCCGAGAGGCTGCGAGTCAGCCGGGCGTCATCGGGAAATTGCGGAATGGCATCGAGCAAAATCTGCTCGGCTTCTTCAAAAGCGCCGCGAGACAGCAGGTCCGACGCCTTCGCGTCGATCTGCTGTAACTGCCGCTCGCGCCGTTCCGCGGCCAGGCTCTGCTGCGCTTCCAGCAGCAACTTCCGGATCGTCGGGTCGTTTGGATAACGCTGCGACTCCTCCGAGAGAACCATCAGTGCGTCCTCGAAACGGCGGGATTTGAGCAGCGCCTGGCCATTTTCGATCGCGGCCTGGAGCTGGGCGGCAAATTGATCGCGCAGCCGCTCCGTCTCGGCGCGGAACTTTTCGAGCTGAGCGTCGCCTGGCGCTTCCCGGAGAGCCGCCCCGATCGTTTCGAGCGCCCGATTCCAGTCGGTTGCTTCGCGCAGCGCGCGCGCCGTCTCGATGGCTTGCGCGGCGACTGCCCGGCGGCGGGCCTGTTCCTTCTCCGCGCGAATTCCCGCGAGCATTTCCGTAACAGAAGCGTCTTCCGGATACTGGTGCAGCGTCTCCACCAGCGCCTGCTCCGCGGCATCAAGCTGATTTGCTTCTCTCAGCGCCTCGGCCTGATGCAGCCTGGCCCGGATCTCCTTCTCGCGTAGTTGAATCGCGCGTTCGCGTTCGGTCGCAGCGCGGAGCCCGATTAATTCCGGATCGTTCGGAAACTGCGACAACGCCTGGTCGATCGCCTGGAAGGCCGCCTCCCAGTTTTCCGATTCCTGGAAGGAATGAACCCGTTGCCGGCATGCGTCAATGGCCTGAAGTTTCGCGTGTTCCTTCTCCGCCTGAACGGTCCGGCTCAGCAGTGTCGCCAGCTCGGGATGATTCGGCAGGCGTCCGACCGCATCGACAATGTAACGCACGGCATCCTGAAACTGCTGCCGCTCCAGCAACGCCGCGACCTCGGCGGCCACCTTCTTGACCTCGCCCGACCCCGCCGCGCGTTCCGACATTGCCTGCTTGGCCCGATCGAGCAAACCGAGCAGATCTGGATGATTCGGATAGCGAAGCAGCGACGCCTCGATCGCGGTTTTCGCCAGTTCGGGGATTCCCCCTTGCAGCAGATTCTGCGCCTCCTTGAGCGCGACCTGAAGGCCCTCCTCGTAGTAGCGCTGTTCGCGGGAGATGCGGTCGCGCAGCTCGAGCAGCCTCGTGTTGCCGGGATATCCCGACATGTGGCGCTCGAGTTCGGAGTGCGCCTGCTGCCAGTCATGGCGGGAAATCAACTCTTCCACCCGCCGGCTGATCTCGGAGATGTTCGATTGCGGATAGCGGCTGGCGCCGGACGCCGCTGGCTCGCTCATGCCTCCCACTCCTGGCGTCTGCGGAGACGCCAGCGGCCGGAGCTTGTCCCACAGGCCCGGTTCCGACCGCGGCGATCCGCCGACGGATTGCAGCCACGCTCCGAAAACGCGAGCCATTTCCCCCGCGCTCCGGAATCGATCCTGCGGTTTCTTCGCGAGCGCCCGCAGTACGGCTGCCTCGAGCGGCTGCGGAATATCCGGAACCAAGCCGCGCAGCGGGGGAGGAGCGCTGTTGCGGTGCATCTCGACCAGGGTCCAGTCGTTGGGGTGCTTGAACGGCAACTGGCCCGTGAGCAACTGGTAGGCGACGATGCCGCAGGAGTACATGTCGGAGGCCGCGGTTGCGTCCTGCCCCACGAGGGTTTCCGGGGACATGTATTCGAGCGTTCCCACCACGCCGCCCACCTGCGTCAGCCGCTGGCGCGAAGAGCCGAGCACGCGCGCAATCCCGAAATCCGCCACCTTCACCACGCCTTCGTCGTTCAGCATGATGTTTGCGGGCTTGATGTCGCGATGGACGACATTCCTGCGGTGCGCGTAATCCAGGCCTTCCAAGGCCTGCATGATGATCGAGACAGCCTGTTCCGGAGCGAGGCGCCCTTTTTCCGCGAGGACACTGGAAAGCGAGCGGCCCTGGACGAACTCCATGACCATGAAAAACTCGTCGCCCTCTCGCAGGAACTGGTAGACGCGAACGATGTGGGGAGAATCGAGCCGCGCCTGAATCTTCGCTTCCTCGCGGAACCGTTCCAGGAATTCGGGCTGGCTGGCGACTTCGCGGCGAACCGACTTGAGGGCGACCTCGCGGTCGAGATGGATATCGACGGCGCGATACACGGCGCCCATAGCGCCTTCGCCGAGCTGCTCGAGAATCCGGTAGCTACCGACCGTACGGTTCATCCGGGATCACCTGCACCCATCCGGCCACCCGCCATCGGGCGAACCGGGGCCGACGGTCGAAAGAGTCGTGTCATACCACTGGCGCCAGCGACAGCGGAATACGGCCTGCTAAGTAAACGCCCGCAAAACGGCGTGCGCGGGCAATTTACTTCGCTCGATTTGAGGGCGCCCGCGCGCCCTTCACGGTCTATGTAGCTGATAAATAAGGATACTGGGTATTCACGCGCCAGTCAAGCGAGGGGAGCGGAACACGCGCGCACGAACCCTCAAGCGATTTCTGCGTACGTTGCAGCTCGGGGATCTAACGCTTCTCAGGTTTGCTGGCTCCGCCCGAACTCTCCTCCCAGCGCTTTTCGTAGATCTCAATGGCGCGAGCAGGCGGAATTGACGTCGGCAAGTATTCCGTTGCGCCGTTCCGGCGCAGAACAACCAGCGGTGCCGTACCGGGAAGCAGATGCTTCTTGTCTCCGGTTTCCGCATATTGGCGGGTGACGTAAAAGAACACCCAGCCGAACGGACGTTCCACGGTCTTGTCCTTCAGGATGACAAGATCATGGGCCGTGTCTTCTGCGAGCAGCTTCTGTGCAATCGCAAAAGCCTGATCCTTGGAAATATTTTCAGCGTTTGCAGGCGGCATCATCGTGAACAGTATCAAACCAATGGTTGCGAAGGTTGCCGGGGCCATCTTCTCTAAAGCCCGGGCGCTGCATTGGGCAGCACACCGACCCCCACATCGGCCGGGTTGTAGCGTGCCTGGGCAACGGATGGATCGGTAATGGCCTCAGCGGGCTGACCCGCGCCCCAGTTCTGCCCCTCAATGATCACCGGCGTGCCATAGTGGTTGGTCATAACCACAACATGGGAGCCGTTTCCACCCCCGTAATCGATTCCCACAATGGCGGTGGTACCCGGACCGCCGGCCCGAACCGCGTCGAAGGCGCCGCTGAGCGTGTTCCCCCATGTGATCGTCGTGCCGTGGCGTGCGCCGATTTGAGGAAACGTTCCATCCCGGCCCGCCGGAGAAGTTGCCCCCGGATTGGTTCCGTATAACCGCGCGATCGCCGCATCGACGTTGAACCCGCAGTTGATAACGCTGGCAAGCGGATTAATGCCCAAAGCTATGGCCAGCACCGGGTTGCCGATTTCGCCGATCAGCACAGTAGGGAGCCCGATTACGATGGCCCCGCCGTGAATGGTTTGATCGGAAAGCCGCGCTGCGCAGAGGTTGTTGATGATCACACCCAGCGATCCGCGGGCGATCGCATCTACCGGACCGACACAGGTGCACTTGTCGGTCACCCGCGCGGCGAATGGCCCTCCGGTCATCACGTTCGGCGACCCTGTGATGATCGGGCCGCCCACGTGCGGCACCGGCGGAGTCCCCGGAGTCACCATCGGGCATACGTGCATGTCTCCGATACGAGCAGCGGGCAGCATGCGTAAATTATAGGTTCAAGACGGGATGAGAACAAGCAGCCGCTTGCATGTTAGCAGTTAATCTTCACCAGCGGGCTGCTGATCGTAATCATCGCCGGGGTTAATTCGATGCTGCTGGCGCCACAAACCAATTTGATGCTGACCTTGCCGTCCACCTCGACGGTCATGGCGTCGACTTTGTAGGCGCCCACTGGCGCTTTGTGCGTGATATTCCCCAGAGAAACCGTTAGAGAGTCATTCCCCTGGTCGATGTTAGCTGCACGGTCGCCTTTGCTGACAGTCAGCGTATGATCCCCGGTTTCGACTGTCTCCTTGTCGTTCTTGTGAATGGTGGTGGTCCTGCTTGCTCCTACGTAGCGGCTCTCTTCGGCTTCGACATGGCCCGACAAGTTCCGTTCGGCATGGATTACGAGCTCCTCGCTGCCTTTCTTGTCCTCAAACCGGATCTCATTAAAATTCGCCGAGCCGCCTTGTTTGGAGCTCCGGGTTTTGATGCCCGTCTGCGTCTTGTGGTCCGGCAGCGCATAGGGAGGCATGTTCTCGGCGTTGTACACGCTGCCCACGATAATCGGCTGATCGGGATCCCCTTCCAGAAAATCCACGACGACTTCATGGCCGATGCGTGGGATGGCCACGAACCCCCAGTTCTTCCCGGCCCACGGCTGCGCGACTCGAATCCAGCAGGAGCTGTTCGCATCTTTCTTCCCCAAGCGGTCCCAGAAGAACTGGACTTTTACGCGTCCAAACTTGTCCGGCCAGATCTCTTCGCCCGTGGGGCCGACAACCACCGCTGTTTGGGGTCCGCGGACCACGGGCTTGGCAGTTTTGCGCTCCGGAAGGTATGGGATCTTGTGCGGAATGCAAGTGAAGGTGTTCCGGTAGGCGTCCGGGACGTCCATGTCACTCACATACTCGGGACTTTGAACCGCAGCATGCTCAATATGGGTCAGAAGCCAGTCGACGTTGTACTCCCCGCGAAAGTGATCTTTTAGCGTGAATCGGAATCCGCTGGTAAAAGCGCGCACCGCGGACGTGCCGTGGGCCTCTTCGTAGGCGGTTTCCTCCCGTTCCATGCGCAACCGGACGATCTTCTCGCCTTCCTCTTCCACTTTGTCCAGCCGCTTCTCCGGCTCCTGAAACAGCTTGGCGTAATCTCCGGGATAATCGTAAATCTCCAGATGGCTGTTGCCTCCCCGCGGTATGGAGGTCGCCTCGCTCACCTCCAGCTTCTTATCGGGAAGCTGGAAATGGTGGTCGCGGAGCGTGGAGAGGCCGGAACGAAGCTGCTCGCTAACCGACCACGTGTGCACGGTGTCCTCGCGTTCCGCGAATCCACCCTCCTCTTCATAATGGGCCGAATCCTGTACCGGGCACGGTTGAATCGCCGAGGGCTTATCGCCCAGGACCATCACATGTTTGCTTTCCGAATGCTCGAAAAAATAGAAGATGCCTTCATCCTCCATGAGACGGGAGATGAAGTTCAGATCGGTTTCGCGATATTGAACGCAATAATCCCTAGCGGTGTAGCTCTTCTCGAGCTTAAACTCGACATCCAGACCTTCCAGCACCTGTTTGACGATGTCCACGACCGACTTCTGCTGGAAAATCCGGCAGTCGGCGCGAGCGGCAAGAAGAGCAAGCTTCGGTACGATCTCGAGTTCGAATTTTACGAACCGCTCCTCCGTACCACGGCTGCCGGATACCAGCCGGCTCACGATTCCGTGGAAATAGCGCTTTGCTCCGTCTTTCAGAGCGACCGTGATCAACGCGTCCTTCCCGATCAGGGCTTCCGCCGTCACCTGGCTCGCCTTGGTGAGTTCCGCGATCGTCTTTACGTGGATCGAAAACGGGCTCGAAATGCTCTCCCGAATCCGAAAGCCCTCGATGAGAAGGACGTCCGCGCCTAGCGGCGTATCGATTCGCAGCAGCCGATTGTCTTGCGTGAGCGCCACTATGCTCCTCCCGCGCCACCCTCCGCCTTGGCGGTCGCTTCAGAGAGGGAGTAGAGAAAGGCTCCGTCGGGGCCGACTTCGACTCGAATCGCGTCGATCTTGCGTCCCTCGGCCATCGCGCTGAGCAGTTGCCGAGCCATATCCGGGAGCATCGTATTGGTAAGAATGTTATCGACGTTCCGGGCGCCGCTTTCCACCTCTGTGCAGCGCGCCGCGACCGCATCGATGATTTCCGGCCCGTGCTGTAGTTCGATCCGGTGATTCTCCATCACGCGGCGCCGGATTTTACTCAGCTTCAGCGTGACAATCTTCTTCAGCGTTTCATCGCGAACCGGGTAGTACGGAATAATCACCATTCTGCCCAGGAAAGCGGGCTGAAACACCTTGTTCAGCTCCGGCTTGATGGCGGCCACCAGCGCCTCGGGCTCCGGCATGGTCTCCGGGTCGGCGCAGAGCTTGGCGAGCTGATTCGTGCAGGCATTGGTGGTCAGCAGGATGATGGTGTTCTTGAAGTCGATCTCCCGGCCTTCGCCGTCCTCCATCATCCCTTTGTCGAATACCTGATAAAACAGCTCCAGAACGTCCGGGTGCGCTTTTTCGACCTCATCCAGCAAGACCACCGAGTAAGGACGCCGGCGAACGGCTTCTGTCAGCACGCCGCCCTCGCCGTATCCGACGTAGCCCGGAGGCGATCCCTTGAGCGTCGAAACCGTGTGCGCTTCCTGAAACTCCGACATGTTGATCGTGATCAGGTTCCGCTCGCCTCCATACAGGAGGTCCGCCAAGGCCAGCGCGGTCTCCGTCTTTCCGACCCCGCTCGGCCCGACCAGCATGAAGACGCCGATGGGCTTGCCGGGATCGTCCAGACTCGCCCGCGAAGTCGCCACGCGCTGGCCGATATGCTTCAACGCGTGATCCTGCCCGATGACGCGGCGGCACAGATGCGATTCCAGATCCAGCACCATCGCCAGCTCGTCTTTGACCATCTTGCCCACGGGGATTCCGGTCCATCCTGAAATGACCTCGCCGACAATGTGTTGATCGACGCAAACTCTCATGATGGGAGTTTCGCCCTGCACCGTGTCGAGCTCGCGCGTGAGCTTCTCCATTTCCGCGCGCAGCGTGTCTGCCCCCGGTTGCGACGGATTCTCCTCGAGTTGCGTGCGCATTCCGCGAATTTTCTCCACCAGGCCGCGCGTCTTTTCCCAGATTTGCTGGAGACTGGCGAGTTTCGCCTCCGCATCCGCCTTTTGCCGCGCGTTGTGAGCCAGAGCCTCGCTATGGTCGGCGCCGGCGGCGGCTTCACGCTCCAGCACGCGCCGCTGCACGGACAAATGGTCGACGATGCGGGTCATTTCCTCGAGCGCCGCAGGAGTGGCTGTCTGTCCGAGAGACAAGCGCGCGCAGGCCGTATCCAGTACGCTGACGGCTTTATCCGGAAGCTGGCGGCCGGCCAGGTAGCGGTGCGAGAGCTTGACCGCGGAGGTCACGGCTTCCTCCAGAATGCGCACGTTATGATGCTTTTCGAGCGAGTCGATAATGCCGCGCAGCATGATCATGCAGCTCGCCTCCGTGGGCTCTTCGACCTTGACCACCTGAAACCGCCGCGCCAGGGCGGCGTCTTTTTCGAAATACTTCTTGTATTCGGACCACGTGGTCGCCGCGATCGTGCGCAGCTCTCCGCGCGCCAGCGCCGGCTTCAGGAGATTGGCGGCGTCGTTCTGGCCGGCCTGTCCTCCCGCGCCGATCATGGTGTGGGCCTCATCGATGAACAGGATGATCGGCGAAGGAGACGATTTCACTTCTTCGATCAGTCCCTTGAGCCGGTTCTCAAACTCCCCTTTGACGCCGGCGCCGGCTTGCAGCAACGCCAGGTCCAGAGAACGGATCGCCACGCCCCGCAGCGGCGGAGGGACATCGCCCTGCGCGATGCGCAGCGCCAGGCCTTCCACCACAGCCGTCTTTCCAACGCCAGCTTCGCCGGTCAGGATCGGGTTATTCTGTCGGCGCCGCAGCAGAATGTCGATCATTTGCCGAATTTCGAAGTCGCGGCCCAGAACCGGATCGATTTTTCCCGCCTTGGCGTTGCCCGTGAGATCGATCGTGAACTGATCCAGATTGGGCGTCTTGCCGGCGCCCGCCGCCCGTGGCGCTCCATCCGCCGCCGGTCCCGCGGCCGCAGGCGCTCCGGCATCCTCCTTCGATCCGGCCACGATCGAGGCGAACTCTTGCCGCAGCACGGCCGGCTGAATGCGGGTGAGCTCGCGGCTGGACTCGTGGATCTGCCGGGCCAGTTCGCTGTTTTCGACAAGGGCCAGAATCGTCACGCCGGAGCGGATCTGGGCAGCTCCCTGGTCGATGGACGCCACGGTCCAGGCCTCGGTGAACATCTTCAGCAAGGACGGGCTGAGAGCAGGCGTCCGCGCGTTTCCGGTCTTTAGCGAGTCCAAGCTGCGTGTCAAGTCCGCCGCCAGACGCGACGGATTGATGTCGAAATGCGCCAGAATGCGCCCGAAATCGCTGCCGTCGGCCTCCACCAGCTTCATCAGGTAATGCTCGATTTCGACGTCGTAGTGCGTTCGCGATACGCACAGCCCGGCGGCGCCCTCCAGTGCGCTGCGCGTCTGTGCGTTCAGTCTTGCAATCAGTGATTTCAGGTTGACAGCCATCTCGCCCTCCTCTATGGCTACAGCGGCAGAATCGTCTCGCTCGGATCCCGCGAAAGCGTATTCCACCGGGACCAGCTAACCCAACCGAGCAAGGGAGCATGCTCCTCCCCGGCCCCGAGCTGGCAACGCGGCACTTCCTCGCGCATAAGAATCAACTGTAGCTCGAAATCGAACTCGTCGCCCGCATAAAACCGCACCAGCGTTTTCAGCGGCTCGTAGGCGCTGCCGATGGGCAGGAACTCGCGGTACTGGGCGAGCGTCAACGGCCCCAGGACCACTCGCAAGCCCGCCTGCGGGTCCCACACTTCATCGCCGACAACGGCGCCGCCGCCCAGGATGTCCGCCGTAGCGGATTCGTCCCGGAAAGCGGTCTGTGCCTCCGGCTGCAAGCGGTACCATGCTCCCACGAACTGCTCGATGCGAACGGGCACTCCGAAATAATCTTGCAGGAAACTCTCGCAACCGGCCGCTGAGCGCGGCTGCTGGGTCAGCAGCCCGGCGCGAAACAGGAACGCGTCATCCGGCACGGCCTGGCGGTTCCGGAGCGGTTCATGACCCAGCCCGGCGAGATTTTGCAGATATACCCGGATCCGGTCCTGATCGCCGCGCCCATAACCTGTCTGGAACCGGTATTTCTGCCAGGCGCGGTAAAACAGCGAAATGATCCGGTGCTGAAACAAGTCGAGGAAATCGCGGGCGCTGGTATCGCCTTCCGCGCCACGCCGCTGAATGAACTCGGTGTAGTGGATCGGCAAAACGCCCTGCGGGCCGATCAGACCCATGAAGTTCACCGTCATCAGCGGAGGCTGATCCTGCGAAGAGGTGAGCGACTGCACGTCGCTCGCCGGGAAGGCCAGCGAGGGGTGCACCGAAAACCTTACGGCTTCGGTCTGCGGAGGCACAAAGCGGCCGACCGGCGCCGACCTCGGCGAAAGGCGCTCCAGCAGTTGCACGGCCTGAAAAAACTCGAAGCAGTAGGGTTCCCGGCGCAAATGCGCCTCTACTGGATCCGGCACGGCAGCGAGACGCGCCGCATCGTGTTTTATAGCAAAATCCGATGTCCGGCTCTCGGCGGCCATTCCTTCAACACTCCCTTGCGCTGCTGCGTTCTCGCTTCAAGCTGGCTGAAACTGTTCATGGAGACGTAAAGTCCCAGGAAATACTCCAAAACTTGGGCGAAGAGGTACACGCCTCCGCCGACGAACTGGTCTTCGTCCAGTTCCATGGTCACGTGAGTCCCGCGCACGAAATGGATCCCATGCTCCGAAATTACCCGGCCGAAATGCCTGCGGCTGGACAGCGTCTTGATGCCGTCGATTTGCCGGTCTGCATAGCGGGACTCGGAGAAGTTGTAAAGCCTCAAAATCTCCTGTAGCGCGTCTTTCCCTTCTTCCACCAGGGACAGATAGTTCAAGGAAAGGTGCGAAAGCAAGCGCCACAGCAGCTCTTTCCCGGGAGGCAGCCGGTAGGATGGCGTAAACTTGTGGAGCGTGACGATACGCTTGATGATGGAAGCGCCTTCCAGTTCGAAATCGCCCGACGCTTCGCCGAACGGCAGCATCGACGGCAGGTCCCGGTTGGTGCACGTGCAGCGCACTGTCAGCGTGTCGATGCCGGGACGAACCAAGTCTCCTTTCAGGTTCAGAAAAGAGATCATGAGCTCGTAGTTATCGTCGAAGTCCGATGGCCGGCGCACCGCTTTCCAGAACGCTCGTTCGGGGTTGCCCTGAACGGAGTGCCGGAGGGAATAAAACGGCTCGAAGTACGTGATTTCGTCGGAAATGGCGTTCGAGCTCAGGACCTCGTCGACCGAAAAAACTTCCATGCCGCGGCGCCGGCGCGCGTCCGGAACCACCGGATACTCGGAGCGGGTTTCGTCGAGGCGGATCGGCTCGGCCGTCTGCGGGAACAAGTTCACTACCGGCGCGCAGTTCAACCGGAACGTGTGCGGCGAGACGCCCATTTCCAGGATCTGATGACGGTCGGACCGTTCAAAGGGGGAGATCAAGAACAGGATCTCGGCGGATCGTCCGAATCCGGAAGCGGCCAGTTGTTCCAACCCGCTGAGTTCCACGAAGAAAAATTTCTCGGTAAACGCGAAATATTCTTGCAGGATGCGGTAGCCGATGAAGGAACGGCGAGGGAACGGCAGCAGCGCTTCCTCTTCGCGAAAGCCCACCGGCTGCAAGGCCGAGGCCGGAAGGGGAATCGCGGCCCCGCGCGGCCCCTTAACCGGATCGCGAACCAGGATCTGGAGCCGGTTGTTGAACAGCAATTCGTACAGCGAGAACACCAGCGTGGGTTCACCGCTGAGGTAAAATCGCAGCGATTTGAGAGGCAGCGCATCGAACCGCACATCGGGCGAGCAGGTCAGCTCCAACTGGCACACCGCAGCCGCTTGCGGCGCCCGGATCGGAACTGGCAGGCGGTCCGGAGACGTCCAGCGCGCGGCGGAAACCTGAAGCGGCCACAGCGTGGTTTCGAATCCCGTCCGGAACTTACAGGGAACCCCCTGCACGGGACGCGAGTACAACATGGCGTCCTTGGCGATGCGGAATCCCGTGGTCAGTTTCCCCTGCTCTGGATCGGCGTGAAACTCTACCACGGACATCGACGGAATGGGCCGCACGTAATGGGGGTAAAGAATATGAAACAGCGATTCGGTGAACTCGGGCAGCTCGTCGTCCAGCTTCTTGTGGATGCGGGCGGCCAGAAACGCGAACCCTTCCAGCAGCCGCTCCACGTGTGGATCCTCGCAGCGGTCCGCCTCGAGTCCGAGGCGCTGCGCGATCTTCCCGTGCTTCTTGGAAAACTCCGCGCCCATCTGGCGCAGAAACCCCAGTTCGCGCTCGTAATAGCCGACCAGCTCGTCAGCCACGCGCTTCTCCCTTGACGTGGTATTCCCCGTTGGTCAGCTCCAGGCTCGTGTCGAAGCTGACGCGTTCCGGGCTTGGATCGATGCGCAGCAGGCCTTCGATCACCAGATCGACGCGCCGGCTGGTCGCGTCCTGATGCGGCGAGGGAGTGACCTTGATTCCGGCCAGGCGCGGCTCAAAAAGCACAATGGCCCTTTCGATGCGCCGCGCCAGCTCCTGAAAAACCTGGCTGCGGTTTTCCGATGCGGGCGCCTGCTCCGGCAGTCCAAATGTGAACACGGAACTGGCGACGTGGGAGGGAAGCTCGCGCTCCACGCGCCGCGTGTTCAGGAGCCACTCCAGGTCCCTCCGGACGGCGACCTTCAGCGCCGCCAGGGCGTTGGATCGCGATAGAGGCGCTTCTTCACGGCGCTTGGGGTCCTCGTCGGTTAAGCGATCGAGCAGCGGAAGTGTGATCGTGCCCGCGTTCTTGCTAGCCACTGCCGTCCCCTCCGGCGCCCGGCGTGAAGAGGCTCTCGCGGATCAGCCAGTCCATGGTTTCGGGATTCGCCGTGCCGGTATCGTCGGCCAGCGTCATGGTGGGGAGCTTGGGAAGATCGGAAAGCAAGGCCTTCAGGCTGGAGCGCAACGTCCGCGCGACTCCGGAATAACCGAGCTCGTCGCAGGCGCGAATCGTATAGCGGTGCAGATCCAGCCATCCTCGCCCGCAGCCGCTGGCGGCCGCGCTCTCGGCGATTTCCAGCACGCGGTTCCAATCCTGGGCCAATGCCGAGTTCCGTAAATTGACGCGCACCTCCGGCGGCGGCGCCTCCAGCAACGCTCCGGCAATGTCGCCGTCGGAACCGCGCAGTTCGCCCCAGCGCAAGGCCCGCACCATCAGATAAGGAACGGGATCGGAAGGAGCCGCGCGCCGCAGAAATCGTGCGGACGCCACCAGCAGCCGCAGCGCGTCCTGCCGCGACCGCAACTCGAGATTTCCCGAAATCTCCAGATCTTCCCCGGACAGGAGGTCGTCGGTCGCGGCGGCAGTCGCGGCGCCTTCCGCTCCCTCGGCGGCCCCTTCGGAGGGCGGCAGCGGATCCGGATCCTGCTTCAGTTTCTCCTGTAACAGAATGCGAATCGACGTCGAAACCTCTTCGAGCGATCTTCGTAGTTCGCGGAAACCGGGCGCGGCATCCCCGAATTTTTCCCGGCAGAAACTGTCCAGCGATTCCAGTCCTTCCGCGGCGGCCTTGAAATCCGATTCCAGTTGCCGGTAGAAAGCTTTGGGCGTTTCGCGAAACGCGTTGTCGAACTCCTCGGGAGAGAGCTTCCCGTCGGCCAGCGCCGCGGTGCGGGCTTCCGCCTTGGTCTCATTGGCTTGCGCGTCCGCTTCGGAAGGAACCGATCGCGAGGTCTTATATTGAAACCAATCGAATCCGGAGCGCGTGACCGGAATCCGGCGAACTGCGAAGGCGGGCGAGGAACCCTTCCCGGGATCGAAATAATTTCCGAACCATTCCAGGGGTGTGGCGCGGTATTCCGCGTCGCCGTCTTCCAACTCGGGATACAGCGTGTCCCAAAATGCTTCGAGCATCCCCCGCAACAAGGAAAGAGATGCGCACAACCCCGCCGCCTTCTCCTCGTAAATGAGCGCTTCGCCAAGCCAGACCGCCAGTTGCAGATCTTTGGACTGAGTCGCGATGGCTTCCTGGGCGAGCTTGATGACGGACTTGTAATCCGCCGTCTTGATTTCCCGTTCCCAGTCGCCCTGGGGGCTGGAATCCTCCTGCCGGCGGGCCTCTTTTATTTGCTCGTAGACGGGCGCGTGGCGCAGGTTTGCGCCGCTCGGATTGTCTCCGGGGATCGGAGCGAGGATATCCTCCCGGACCGGCATCGCTTAAACGGCGTGAGCCGCCGCCTCGATTTCCAGGCGGCGAACCTCCAGAAGCGGGAATTCCTCGCCGTCGACAAGCAGCATCTTCGCTCCATACGGAGCTTCCTGCCCGTTTTCGTCGGCGCACCATTCCGAGGTCCTGCCGAGCCGGACGGCGTCATCCGGATGCTGATTGCTGAGCGCGGCAAGTGTCGGCAGAAGGACCTCGCCGAGATCGCGGTCCTGGAAGGACGGCCCGGTTTTCAGCCGGGCTGGAGTCCACAACAGGTCGCGCAGGCGCTTGGGCGGATCGATTTCAAGAAGCGCGATATCCGCGAAGGAGATCCACATATAATCGCCTGCGGCGAAAACTTCCAGGCGCGCGCCCAGCCGCGGATCGGCGTCTTCGAGTTTCGAAAAGGGCTTTCCATTGAGGCTGCCGCGAACCGGACCCGAGGCAGAGGTGAGCGGGAAACGCTCCTGCTGGAACATCTCCGTCCGGGTCTTCTCCGCGTTGATCGCGCCGCGGTACAGCAGCCCGCCGATGGCGGCCTGCTTGTTTTCATCGGCCAGCAGCGCCAGTTGTTTTTCCGCCCGGTCGTAATCGCCGCTAAAGCACAACAGTTCGAACAAAAATGTCCGCCGGCGCAGATCGGTGGGATTCGCTTTCATCTCCGCGCTGACCGCGTCGATGGTTTCCTCCAACCGGCCGGCTTGAAACAACTCGGTGGTTGTCATGAGAGGTCCATGGGACCCGGCGCCGGAACCGGCTGCCGGATCCCATTTGAATCCAACACCTGTGCTAGACCTTCGCGGCCTTTGCCAGGTCCCATCCGGCGTTGATGGGCGAATCCATGGAGCCGTCTTTCTTCTGCGGTTTGTACTCGAACTCGATCTTCGAGTAATTGAACGAGATTTGGTCCGTGGGCACAATGTCTCCATGCGCGGACCCGCCCGTTTGGTAGGAGGAAATCAGCAGATCGCTGAACTTCACCTTGAGATATTCCTCCTGCTTGCCTCCCGCTTTCCGACAGGCCAGCGTGGCTTCCTTGATGTGCTGCCCGGTGGCGCACGCGAGCATCAGTTTCGGGCTCGCCTTGTTGAGCTTCATGACGAAGTGGAAGTCCTGCATGCTTACTTTGCCGGCGCCGGACCCAGGGCCTGTCCTGCCGCTGGTGCCCGTGTTGGTTTCACCCCAGGACCACGACTCCAGCTCGATCTCATTCGCGTGCCCCTCGGCAGTGCTTTCCCCCTGGATTCCGTCGATTTTCAAGAAATAGTCAACTGCTGCCATGCCTCCAATTGCTCCTTTCTATTACCTTGCTAACCGCCCAATCCCCCGCCCTCCGTTCGGTCGGGGACAAAACTGAAGTATTAGCCCCTGGTCGATTGCGGCAACTCCGCCACCAGCCGCAGGGAAACGGCGATTTCGTCCAGTTGGAAGTGCGGCCGCAGGAACGCGACAGCCCGGTACGCTCCCGGCTTGCCGGCCACTTCTGTGACTTCAACGCGAGCTTCCTTAAGGGGCCGGCGCGCTTTGATGATCGGCCCGGCGGTGTCATCGGCCGTGACGTAATTCATGATCCAGTCGTTCAGGAAGCGCTCGCATTCCGCCCGGGACATGAAGCTCCCGATCTTGTCGCGCATCATGGCCTTCAGGTAGTGCGCAAACCGGGACACCGCGAGGATATACGGCAACTGGGCGGACAGCCGGGCATTTGCGTTGGCCGCTTCTTTGTCGTACAGTTTCGGTTTCTGCGCGGATTGAACGCTGAAGAAGGCCGCGTAGTCTGTATTCTTGCAGTGCACCAGCGGCACGAACCCGAGGTCCGCCAGTTCCTTCTCGCGGCGATCCGTGATGGCGATCTCGGTGGGGCACTTTAGGGCGATATCGCCTTCGTCGGTCCGGAAGTTGTGCGCCGGCAGCCCTTCCACCAGGCCGCCGCCTTCCACCCCGCGAATGGCCGCGCACCATCCATAGTTGGAGAACGCATGCGTGAGTCGGGAGCCCAGCGCGTAGGCGGCGTTCCCCCAGAGATACTTGGAGTGATCCGTGCCATCCACGCCTTCCTCATAATTGAACCCGTCCACCGGCTTGGTGTCTCTGCCATAAGGCAGGCGCATCAGAATATGCGGCACGCACAAGCCGACGTAACGCGAATCTTCACTTTGCCGGAAGCTCTTCCATTTCGCGAACTCCGTGCTGTCGTAAATCTTGGCGAGGTCGCGCGGCTGCCCCAGATTCGTGAAGCTGTCCAGATTCAGCAGGCTGGCGTCCGCCGCCGTCAGGAAGGGCGCGTGAGCCGCCGCGGCGACATTCGACACCTTCTCCAGCAGCTCGATGTCTTCCGGATGCTTCCCGAACTCGTAATCCCCGATCAATGCGCCGAAAGGCTCGCCGCCGAAGACGCCGTATTCGTCCTCATAGACCTTCTTGAATAAAGCGCTCTGATCGAATTCCGGAGCCTTCTGCAAATCCCGAAGCAAGTCTTTCTTGGAAGCGTTCAGGATGCGGATTTTCAGCATCGTGCCGGTTTCGGAATTGTCCATCAGATACTTCAGGCCGCGCCAACTGGCCTCCAGCTTCTGAAACTCCGGAGCATGCAAAACCTGGTTGAGTTGCAGCGACACCAGGTGGTCGATCTGCGCGATGCGCGCATTGATCATGGCCTCGGTGTCCTTGGAAACCGCCAGGTCGCCCTGCACCACCTGCGCGATGAATTCCTTGATCAGGTCCTTGCCGCGCTCCTTCGCAGCGGCCTCCTTCCCGAATCGCCCCTCCTGGACAATCTGATCCAGAAGACTGACTTCCGTAGTCTGCTCGGCTGCTGCCGAAGCGGCAGCGGATTTCTTGAGTTCGGCCATACGTTACTCCTTTTTGTCGCCGCCTTCGATTCCCAGCTCTTGTTGCAGCTTTTGAAGCTTCTCCGTGTTGGATACCGCGTCCAGCAGAAGCTCGTCCAACTTGTCGTTGGTCTGAAGAGTCCCACGAAGATCGGAAAGCTTGGTCCGCAGATCGAGCAGCTCGCGAAGCGGCTTCACCTGTCTGGCCACCTGTTCGGGTTCGAAATCTTCCAGCTTGCGGAAGTTCAGGTCCACTTTCAATTGGCCGGCATTGGGATCGTCGGAAAGCTTGTTCTCGACGGAGAACGCCAGGTGCGGCTTCATGCTGTCCAGCACGCTGTCGAAATTATCCGGCGTGATTTCGACGAAGCGCCGGTCCTTGAGCCTGGGCAGCGGCTCCGTGGGGTTCCCTGTGAAATCGCCCAGAACCCCCATAACGAAGGGCAGTTCCTTCACTTCGATCGCATCGCCGATCTGAACGTCGTAGCTGACCTGCACCCGCGGCGGACGGACCCGCTCCAACTTCTTCTGTATACTCTCGCGTGCCATATGCTCCTCCTTGCCTAGCGTTCTGAAGGAATGGTGACAAGCCAGTCTATCAAAAAACCCGATTTCCGAACAGATCTTTCTGCATCAAGCGTCAACACCTCCCTACGCGCGAAAAACAGCGGACGCGGATCATCTTTAGACCGCGGGATGGGCGCCGCTCGGCGGTGGTACTAAGAGATATCCTGGACTGATGCTACGAACTGCCGGTCCAGGCCAGGCTGCCTGCTTGAAAGAGTACCTCCGCTCGGTCTCTTTCACCCCGGATGGCTTGCGCGGGCGTATTCAGACGGATCTGTTGGCGGGCCGCCACCGGGAAAATCTCCCCATGCTGCTCTACCGCACGCGCGAGATCGACCCGCTGAACCTGTTGACCCGCTGGTTCGTTATCGGCGAGCCCGTTCCCGAAAATACGGCGAAACAGGCGATCCCTCCCGACATCTTGCGATTGTTGGCGCAAACCGGACTGCTGGCTTTGGCCGGCAATGACTTGGCCGGCACTGTGATGTTCACGCCCTTCGAGCAGTTTTGGATCGCCACCGATACCTACGCCCGCCTGGCCGCCGGCACCGGAGAAGACGACGTGCTGATGATCAACAGCACGACGCTGTTTCTAATGAATCTGTCGATTCGAACCCCCTGCCGGTCCTTGCTGGATCTCGGAACCGGCTGCGGAGTCGTCGCGATCGTGTCGGCCACTCACTATGCCGAACAGGTCACCGCCACCGACCTGACCAGCCGCGCGGCCGCGTTTGCTCGATTTAACTCCTGGCTCAATGAGACCGGAAACGTCGAGGTGCTCACGGGCGATCTCTTTCAGCCCGTCGCCGGCCGCAAGTTCGCGCGCATCCTTTCGAATCCGCCGTTCTACGTGACGCCCACATCGCGCCGGGTGTTTGCCGAAAATCCATTCGAACTCGACGGCTTCTGCCGCAATCTGGTCAAGCAGGCGCCCGCCTGTCTGGAAGAGGGCGGCTTCCTTCAGATGCTGTGCGAGTGGCCGGAAATCGAAGGCCAGCCCTGGGAAGAACGCCTGGCCGAGTGGTTCGAGGGCAGCGGTTGTGACGCTGTGGTGTTCGAGGGCGGGAACTACGATCCGGTCCGCTACGCCCAGGCCCGGCTGCCCGTCGTCACCGCGCCTGCTGCAAAAGAAATCGAATATGAGCGATTTTCCGAATGGGTCGACTACTACAATTTCAAGCGCGTCAAAACGATCCATGCCGGTTTCCTCACCCTGCGGCGGCGGTCCGGTCACAACTGGGTCCATTTCGAACGCTGTGCTTCCGAGCCTTCCCTGCCCTCCGGCGAAGCAATTCTGCGCCGGTTCACCGTCCGCGACCGTCCGCTCACGGACAGCCAGATCCTCGGAGGCAAATTCCGGATCGCTGATGGAGTCCAGTTGCGCCATGTAGTTGAGTTCGGCGGTAAGGAATGGCGGGTCTCGCCCAGAGTGCAGATGGCCCAAACCTCGGGTCTGCAACTGTTGCACGACCTCACGCCGGAGGTCGCCGATTTTGTCGCCAACCTCGACGGACGAAAAGTGTTCCGCGAGCTGGTGGATAACCTGGCGCGGGAGGCTCCCGTCCCGCGAGAGAAAGTACAGGCGGAGTGCCTTGCGTTGCTCCGGCGATTGCTCGACCGGGGGTTCGTGCGCGAAGTTGAATAGCTGGAGGAGGTTTGTATGGGAATTCCGTTGCTCCTTCCCCCATTGCCGGAAACGTTGCGGGATATCGCGGCCAAGCTTCTGAACTACGGCTTTCAGATACGCAAAGAAGGCTACTATTGGCGCGTGATTTTGCCGCCCGGCGCAGACATGAACATCGCCGAGGCCGCCAATTACGGGTTGAACTGGGGCGGGTCCTCTGGCGTCTGCCTGCCCGAAGAGAAGCAGTCCGGGGATCCCGATGATGCCGGCTTGCTTCATTCCGTCGGGTTCGACGATGCCAGCCTGCCCGACGGATTACTGAAGCTGCTGCGGTTCTATGAAGAGAAGCGCAGCATCTTATACCGGTACGAGCAGGTGGACCTGCGCTGGAAGGACATCGTGTACGGCAAGCAGCCGGGCGACACCACCATCGGCGCTGCGGGTTGCGGCCCGACGTCCTTGGCTATCGTGCTGCAATACCTGATGAATAACGGCTCTCGCGTGCGGAACGCCTCCTATTCCGTCACGCCGCCGGAAACCGCCAAGTACGCGGAAACTCACGGCCGCGTCTCGGGACACGGCACGGCGGGGGACCCCATGATCCGCGGCGTCAAAGATCAGTGGCCCGAATTTGAAGGAGTCAAAGTGACGCTTGCCGAGGCGATCCAACTGTTGGAAGAAGGCCGGCTGATCATTTTTCTCTGCAAGGGGTGTTCGGGTAAGACCGGCCGAGGGAAGGACGTCCATTACGGAGGCCATTACATGGTCCTGGCGGGCGTGGACAGCAGCGGAGGGCCGAACCGGCGGTTCTACGTCGTGGATCCCGGAAGGCGGGAGAAAAACGCGATGAAAACCATCACCTATACCCAACTCAGCCATCACGTAGCCGGATTCTGGTGGGTGCATCTGGCAGGCGAAGTGAGAGCCAGCTTTGCGAGCTGACCTCCGCCGGGCTTTGCGCCTGGCGGCTAGACCTGCTCGCCGTGGGTGCGCGCGAGATCCAACAGCGAATCCTTGAACGGGTCCCGCAGCGCCACAAGCGCGTCCAGGTCGATCACTTCCTCGAAGGCGTCGGATCCGGTCAGTTCCGTGGTTTCGACGATTACCTCGTCCGGCGGCCGGACCGTGAAAATCGGCGCGGAAATGTATGTCAGCGGAAGTTCGCCGAATTCCGGCTGCGTCGTGGCGCCGGCCTTATACCGGAGCGCCTTGAAAATATTGTTGAGCGCGGCCTGCTTCCCAAGCAGGCAGTTCAGCGTCACGTAGTTCAACACAAATGCGTGAATCTCGTCGTTGGCGGGGCTCGTGGAATTCAGCAAAGCCTTCAACTGCGGCACAGAAAATCCGGAATAGCTCAAAACCCAGCGGAACGGCGAGGTGATCGTTACGCGCTTGCTGTGTCCCTTGACCGAGGCCGTGTGGCTGTACTCCAGCGGATTCAGTTCCACGGATGAGCCGGCCAGTTCCACAGGCGGCGTCAACTCGCGGCGCACCCCAAAGGGTTTTTCGGCCGCCACCGCCTGGTAGCGCGCCTCGATTTCCTTGAACAGCGCGTCGGCCCCGCGCACGGGCTCCTTCACGCCGCGCACGTAATCGCCCAGCGCGGCCTTCGGCTGGAGCAGAGGCGCGACGGCCGACAAGACGTCCTTAAGCTGGTGACGCATGTGATCGGCGGTAGCCCGCGTGAGTTTGCGCAAGGACAGCATTCGTTGAGTGGTATATGGTTCTGGCATCCTTATCCTTGGAAAACTATTTCGCCCAGCATAGCAGGAGATGTGCCTGCGCTAACGCACAGCCGCGCCCGGACACGTCATGCCCGACCAGAATCCCGGCTGGAACACCGGCGGAGCGCCGAGCATATCCAGAACGAATCGCACCGTGGCCGGATGGCCGCCGATGATCATGGGACCCGTGGTCGAGCGGGCCGTCCATTCCATGCTTTGCTGATTCCCCGTGGCCTGCCAGCGTTCGGCCCCGGAGAAAAATCGAAAAGCCGCCCACGGCTCGGAGTAAGTGATCATGTCGAACTCGGATCCGCCTGCGAACCGCACTTTAAGCTTGACTTCCTGCGCTCCCGCGCCCGGCCAGGCGAACTGCTGCGCGTCGCCGCGGCCGTTGCGGAAGGTCGCCGTCTTTCCATTGATCAGAAGCGTAATTTCCTGGACCACGGCTTCCGAAGGCACCGGCCGGAGGCTGAAATTCACGCTGGCCGTAGCGCTTCCGCCGCGGTAAAAAGCGTCGCTCACGGCAGCCGCGCGGTTGAAGAAGCTCAGGAACTGTGGAGTAACCGTCATTCCTCCGCCTGGATTTACGGCGTACTCGTTCCCTTGCTTGGTAAGGAAGCGGTTGAGCGTCGACATGTACAGCCGCCAAAGCGCCCCGTCTGCCGGCTTGAAGATGGCGTCGAATTCGCCCTGCGTCGCCCGGTTGGTCGCTTTCGGATCGAACGGGTACTTCGAAATGAGCCCGCGGAACTGGCTACAGAAGCCTTGGACACTGGAGTTGACGCCCTCGCGGGGAATCCCGGCCACCCAGGCCTGCGCGTACTTGATCGGGTCTTCCAGCAGGCTCTGCGTTTTCGCGCTGGCGCCGGGCTGGTTGGCGCCGCCCGGAGCGTCCACCGGAAACTGGCTGGCCATCTGGCGGACGGTCACCAGCGCCGCGCTGGCTGCCGAGGTCGCCTGCGATTGCGCACCCGGATCGTTGCGGTTGTCCGCCAGCAACTGAATCGCGGCCTGAAGCTGGATCAGGTTCGAAACATACGCGGCGTTCCCAGGCGAAGCCAGCCGTTCGTTGCACGTCGCGGGCTCCACCTGCTGCGCCGCCTGGAACATCTTCGTAATTTCCGGATCGTCCACGGAAGTGTTCCGGGAAACCGCGCAAATCGCCGCAAGCAAAGCCGATTGATTGCTCGAAAGCTTGGTGAGCTTTGCGGCCGCGTCCGGCACGCTGGCGAACCGCACGACGCTCGTGCGCTGGAGAAACTCGCGCCATTGCCGCACAAAATCGGCGCGATAGTTGGTTTGCAAATCGCGCTGGAGCTGCGCGCGGTCCAGAGCGCCAAGCGTTTGCGGCCCCAGCACCCAAGCCTCGCCCTGAAAATAGTCGTCCGGCCGCTGAATCGCCTTCTGCATGAAACTCCAGCCCTCGCGGGTAAAGGCGCCCGGCACCAGGAATGTGTTTACGACGACCTCCGCCGAGCCCGGATAGGCCCGGTTAAAATCGAACGCCGGATTCGCGCTCCCGGCCGCGGAAACCATGGCGGAGTAAATCGCTTCCGTTGCGGCGAACCGCGCCAGGTAGGCGCGCGCCGACCCGACCGCCGCCTGATCCGGAGTCGATCCCGGGAACGGGTTTTGATACGGCAGCTCCCCGGCGTAAAACGAAAATTGCCGCTGCACCAGCGCGAGACGTTCGGGATCGGCCGCGTTGCGGCTTTGCCAGTGCTCGGTCAACACCGGGGCGAGGAACGCCTGCGTGCTCTTATCCGGATTGGAAGTGGTAATCAGGTACGCCTTCAGCGCGTCGTAGACCGGCCGGTAGCCCTGCAACTCCGCGTTCGCGGGCCGCACCATGAACCGGCTCAGCGTGTCCTGCGTGGGTCGAAGCAACATGCGCCGGAAAGTCTCGAAGTAGGCCCGGTAGGCGCCCGGATAGAGACTCTCGCCTGCAAAAAGTCCCCAGCGCAGGCTCATGGGAGCGCCGTTCCGCTGCCAGGCGCTCAGTTTCTCCAGGGCCCGACGCTGCTTGTCCAGCCGGTCCAGGTCCTGCAATGTCGGGGAAGGAGTCTGGCCCGGATCCACCACGGGCAACACGCGCGCGGTTTCGACCACATCGCGCACCAGGGACCGGTTGCCGATCCAGGCAACGGTCCAGCCTGTCGCGAACACCAGCGCCAAAGCGGTCGCCGACGCCAAGACCAGCCGCCGCCCGAGCCCGACCTTTGAGCTCACGGAACTGGAACGCTGCGCCGCCTGATCCTTCAGGATCACGTCCGAAAAAAGATGATTCAGGAAAACCCACTGCGGAACTCGCCTGCTTTGCGCCGGACCTCTGGGTGCGGAGGCTGCCGGCAGGCTCCCCGGCACAAAAACGCGCGTGGCTCCGAGTTCGGCGCGCTGCGGGGCGGCCGGGATCTGGGGCTCCACGGCGACATCGGCCACCACCACGGGCCGGACACCGGTGAAATAGAACCCGCGAAGTAGCGGGCTGGCCCGCAGGTGGCTGGGGCGGAATGTCTCTACCAGAAACTCCACGGCCAAGGACCGCAGCTTGCGGAACTCACGCGGGAACTCGTATACCGACGGCAGCTTCTCCGCATTGTGCTCGCGGGAGAGATGCTCGGGACGCCGGTCGCACAGAGAGCGGTACAGCAAATCGAATTCGGCCGACAGCCGGTTTGTTTCCGCTTCGCGGTAGATCCCGCTATCGCCCGCTTGGGTCATCGGCAGGGTGGCGCCCAGAACCTGCGAGGCTTCCTCCGCGCTCAGGCTGCTGACGTACTCTTGAAAATGCGGGATCCGGTCCATCTTCGTGAACAACACATAGACCGGGAGCCGCGAGCCAAGCTTCTGCGCGAGATCCGTCAGCCAGGAATTGAACTGCCGCGCCGCGGCGATGCTCGCTTCCGCGCCGCCCGGCTTCAGCAAGTTCTCGCAATCCACGCACAATAGCACCGCCCGCGAGGCTTGCTCGCCGCGGCCGAACACCGAACCGAGACGCGCCGGCATGCACCGCCGGATGAGTTGCGCGCGGTTTCCCGCATCGCTGAGCAACGCGCCGCCCGCCTCCACCAGCACGTTCTTGCGGGCGTACCAGACATTGACCCCGCGCGTCGGGATCACATCGCGTTCGCGGAACACTTGGCCCGCCAGCAGCTCCGGCTCGAGCCCCGAATGGATCGCAATACTGGTTTTCGCCGATTTCTCCTCACCCGCAATCAAGAGGCAAGACAGGTGCGAAATTTTTCCTTCGGCGCCGAGCGCAGGGGATTGCAGGCGCGCGTCGGCTTCGCGGAAGGCGGCATCCACTTCGGTGAGACCCTGCGCAGATCCGGCGTCGCCCGCCTGCGGCTCGCGGCGGCGCAGCCACAAAAAACCTGCCGCGCCGATGATTCCCAGCAGGATCAGGCCCCCCCGCAGCAGCCACAGATCCGTGCCGGTCCGTTTCATCCAGCTTCCCAGCATCCACGCGAGCACAATCCAAACGATGAGAACTGAGGCAGTTGACAGATAGAGCTTCGAGATTCTCATTTTGAGGTCTTCATATGCGGTGTAGCGTCAGAATCGTCTGCATGTCCGACGCTCCCGCACTCAACAGAATCTTGTATCCCACGAACAAGACCGCCGCGAAGGCGAGACTGGCCGCGGCGGCATAGATCAGCCGGATGACCCACGGATCGCCGGCCACCGGGGCCGCCTCCACGCCGGGCGCCCAGTGCGGCGACATGGCGCCCTCGATCCGTCGAATACGGCGGCGTTTCTCCGCAATCGCCCCGGCAATCGACCGGATTTGCGTTCCGCCATCGGCGCTGAAGCGTCCGCGGAACCCGAGCAGCAGGCAGAGTTCGTAGACCTCGAGCAATTCTTCCGTTTGCGCGGAATCCGGCCGCGCCAAGAGCCGGTCGATATTGCGGAAAAAAATCTCGCCCGCGATGTGAACCCCGAACAGTTCTTCCTGAAGCGGCTTCCGATGCCAGTCCGCGAACAGCGGATTGCCGGAGTTCAAAACGGATTCGTCCAAAAACGCCACCACCGCGAACGTCGCGACACGAACGTCTTCTCCGCTGTAGCCGCGCCGGACTCCTTGCTGCTCGGCAGCGGCCAGGCTGGAGCGAATTCCGTCGCGGAAAGATGCGGCGTCCTGGATAGGCTGGCGGTTCGACCGCAGCCGCACGATCACCGTAAGGATTTCCTGATAAATCGCCGCCAGGTTGTCTGTCGTAGCGGTCTGCGGGTTCATGTTTCAAGGCTCCAGCAATGCAAAGAGTCCTACTTCAGGATCGGGCAGATCGCCCGGCACGTACACCCCGACCTGCTTGACTTTCGACACATCGTTCCAGCAGGGGCCTTCCCGGTGGATCGCAAAGTACTGAAAATCGACGCGCGGCGACAGCGCGGCGGGCGGCATCGGAAGATGCTGGAGCGCCATCCCGGGAAGAGCCCGGCGCACCAGTTCCCCGATGAACCTTCCGGAGCATACTTTTACCAGCCGCGGGGTCATCGTGATCAGAGACGCTTCGCCGATTGACGAGCGGATCGAGAGGATCCAGCGCGCCCGGTTCAGGCACCGGTCGTCGCGAACCTCGCCCTCATAAATGTACTTCGCCGTCGGTTTGAGGGGAATCGAGATGCAGTTGGTCGGCTGGAGCATCTCCAGATGATCGCGGATATGCCGCTCCAGAGAATCAAAAACTTCGGTGAGGCGATTGTGATCATAGAGCGGCAACTGACCGGGCTGCGAATCCAGACCGAACGTGCATAGCGCCCCCGCCAGCGTGCTCAGGATCCGGAACAGTTCCTCGGGATGGCCGTGTTTGCTCATCGCCATGTGCCGCAAGGCGGCATGCGCCGTATTGATGGCGTGCGCGAACCAGAAACTCGCCACCTGCCTGCCGGAAATCCCGCCCGCCAGGTCTCCCATGGAAGTCTGGGACAGTCCCAAGCCACGGTTCTTTTCGGTCAGGATCTCGACGAGCTGGCGGCACAACAGCATCAAACGCGGGCTGGCGCTGATGTTCAGGCACGGAGGGATAAACTGCTCGTCCGCGGCAAACCCTAATCCTTCGCGCACCACCCGGGCAATCGGGATCGTTTCCAAGCCGTCCAGCGGCTCCGTATCCAGAAGAAAGCGGAAATTCTTGCGCGCGAGATACACCGGACGCTGATCCTGTCCGCTGCTTTCATCCAGCATCGTCCGGGGTTCGGCGACGAAACGCACGTCGCCGTTGGAGGGCTCCGCCGGCAGGCCGCAGTTCTTTCCCGACAGCGCTGTTCTTGGAATGCCGAGCAGCAGGATTGCAGTCGGAGTGATCGGCGGGAACGCCTCGGAGATGCTCCGCGCCGCGGGAGCTTGATCGCATTCCGGAATCTGGAACGGCAGGCCGTCGGGAAAAACGCCGCGCGCGTGCACCAGCGACGCTGTGCCGTTGCGGAGGGCTTCCGTGTCGAGCTGATATCCGGCCAGTCCCCAGGGCGCAAACCATAGCGACTGATTCGCGAACTGAATGCAGCTTTCGAAGTACCGTCTGTCGGTTTGAAAGTGGTGCGGCCCCAGGTACATGCCTTCGGACCACACCACCCGGGACAGATTGGTCAAGGCCCAGGCTCCTCCGCGTAGATTTGTCGCATCCCCGGCGCGCGCATGCCCAAAAGCATCTCACTATCATACCCTTGAATCAAGCGAACTCGGATGAGATCATAGACTCGTTTGCATCAATTGGAATCGTACGCGCAGCCGCGGAAACGCGAGCCGGCATCGGGGCTATGAACCTGGACGCAAAATACGAAAAAACAAACCTCATCGGCGAAGGCGAGGTGCAAGTCTGGCAGGGCCGCGACAAGGCCCGGGGAACCGGAATCCTGCTGCATCAGTTTACCGGCAGCCCACGGTTGTTGCGGCTGGCGCTCGAGTACTTGATCGCGCGTCCGCAAAATTCGCCGCTGCTCGGAATCGGGGAGGTTGCCGGCTCCACGTGCCTGATAACTCCCTACGATCTCGAGCTTCTGGATATCACGGCCTGGCTGGACGCGGCGCTGGCGGCGAGCCGGGCGGCGCCTGCGGCTCCAGAGCCCTTCGTTCCTCAATTCGCTCCCCCTGCGACAGAAACGCCGAAAACGTTTCAGGGCAACGAGCGCCAGCGCGTCGATCTGGCCGCTCTGGCCCAGGCTTCCGCGGTTCCCTCGGCGCCCAATCCGCCCGCGGAACACGTTCCCGGCGAATTCACCCGGGCCTTTCAGCTTCCCGGTTCGTCCGCGTCCCCGGCTGCGCAGGAAACTCCAGCGCCTCCCAGCATTCCTTCCGCGGCGCCCGGCGAATTCACCCGGTTGTTTCAGGTTCCCAACCAGGCGGAAGCGCGTCTGCCCTCTTCAGGATTCCCGCCGCCGCAGTTCCAGCCGCCGGCAGCGCCGCTGCCGGAGATGCCATCCGCCCCCTCGCCGCCTCCGGGAGAATTTACGCGGTTATTCAAGCTGCCTCCGCAGGGATCGGCTGCATCCGTACCGGCGCCGCCACCCGTCTCATCTGATCCGCGCCCCTTCGCCGACCCGAGCGGGGCATCCATCGCACAGAAGCTCCAGGCCGGCGCGCATGTCCCTCCGCCAGCGCCACCGCCACCGGCGGGACCGAGCGAGTACACTAGAGTTATCCGGACGCAGCCGGTGCAGACATCCGATCCGCCGCCGGTTGCGGCGCCACGCTCGTTCCCTTCCTCCGCGCAAGCCGTGCCGCTTCCTTCCGCGATTCCGCCGGTCCCCTCCGTTCCACCAGTTCCTTCGATGCCGCAGCCGCCGAGCTTGCATACCCCAGCGATCCCAACTCCTCACATCCAGGCTCCCGTCCCCTACACCGCAGCGCCTCCAGCGCCGGCGCCGGTAATTCCCAAACCGCGCTCCGGAATATCGCCGGTGGTGCTTTTTTTGGGCGGGCTGATCGTGGTCGCGCTGCTGCTGGTGGCGTTCGTTGCCCTGCGCTGAAAGCGCCGCTTACCGCGCCTGCGGCAACAGGACCAGCAGTTCCAGTTGGGGCTCCGGAAAATCCGCCGGAACGTACACCGCGAACGTGCGGGCGCGCTGGATCGCTTCAAAGGCGTCGCCCGATTGGGCCAGGCTGAAGTACTGATAATTCAGTTTCACGGGGATCGCGCTCGGAGGAGACGGCACGTGGCGCATCGCGACTCCCGGCAGCGCCTGCCGGATCAGGTGTTCCAGGAGCGTGGCCGAAGAGATCTTGATCAGATTCGGCGCTTTTTCGATCAGATTCGGCTCCTGCATCTGCGCGCTCATCGCCAGATATAGCCGGGTGTTGATCAGATATGAGTCCTCCGGAATCGCCGTGCCGTAGATAAACGGCTGCACCGGCTTGAGCGGCAGCGACACAAAATTGCTCGGGACCACCGTTTCCAGCAGAAGCCGCAGCTTCCCGTCCAGTTCAGTGAAACAAGCGCCGAGATCGTTGTGGTCATAGACAGGAAGATCGGAGGGCTGCACCTTATTCGAAAACGTGGTCAGGGAGCCGGCCAGCGAAGTCAGCGTGGCAAACGTCTCCTCGGGATGGCCGTGCCGCGTCTCGAATAAATGCCGGATCACGGGAAAATGGCTGTTCATCGTGTACAGCAGCCAGAAGTTCGCGATATCGGATGCGGAAAAATCCGCCAGACTCTGGTTTTTCTGACGCCGCACGCCGGAAAGCGCGCCGATCTTGGCCGTGAGATACTCTTGCAGCCGGCGCAAAATCGACATGAGATAGTTGCTCGCGGAGATATCGAGCAGCGGCGGAATGAACTCCGGTTCCAACTCCAGCAGCCCGTTGGGAAGGCGCTTCACGCGCGCCAGCGGAATCGCCGGCGACCCCTCGCGCACTTCTTCGTCCGCCAGCAGCCGGAAGTTCTTGCGGGCCACTTGCACCGGCCGTTCCGATTGGCCGGTATTCTCATCGCGAAGCAGAATCGTTTCGGCGACGTATCGCGTGTCCGACTTGCGGTTCTGGTCGCCGACATTCATGCCGCCAGGCCGGTGTGCCGGAATCGCCAGGAACACGGTGACGCTCTCGCGGTCATTCGTGAAATACTCGGTCACCATCTTGGGCGGCGGCGCCGCGTCCTCGCCCGGAATATCGAAGACTAACCCGTCCTGAAAAATCCCGGAGGCGGCGGCGACGGCAACCTGCCCGCCTGCCAGCGCTTCCCGGTCGATCTGCAACGTCCGGAAACCCCATGGCTGGAACGCCAGCGTCTCCAGCCGGAATTGAAGAAGGCTTTCCTGGAACTGGCTGTGTGCCTGCAAGTATTGAGGGGTAAGAAACGTCCCCTTGGCCCACACGACTGGCTGGAGTTGCCTCATAACTTATCTAAGCTAGCAGCAAACCGCCGCGGCTGTCGTCCCGCGCGAGCGCAATCGGCGCTTGCGGCTAGAAGGCGAAGTACGCCACCCGCGAGACCGCCGGGATGTAGCCGGACGCTTTCGCCCGAATCGCCGGAATGCGCCGGCCCTGGAAGCAGGGCATCCCGCGAAGCGCACGCACCACCTTCCGGCAGTGCCCGAAGGGCGCCAGCAGTTCGTAGAAGAACGGCAGCTCGCCGCACTGGAATTCCGTCTCCTCGAGATCGCGCCCGGTGGCCAGCAGGTCTGCGAGAACGGACCCGTTCAGCCAGGCCCAGTTGCAGAAGGCCGCCGGAACCCCGGCGGCGTCCGTGTAGTAGTGAAATTGCCCCAGCCACAGCGACGGTTCGATCCGATGGCGCAACACTTCCAACGGATACCGCGTGTGCACGGGCGAGTAGCGGGCCAGGAACAGCACGCCGCTCATGACTCTCAGCGCGTCGCCGTCACTGAGCGGCAGGCCAATAGCAGCGCGCTCAAGCGCGGCCGGGAATAGGCCGGCATCCATCGAATCAGTAATAGAGCTCGCCTTTTCCGGGCGTGCTGATGTTAATTCGCTGGCCGTTCAGGATGATGCCGCCGTTACTGAGAATCAGGACCTCGGACATGCCGGTCTGGATCCTCAGCCCTTCGGGAATCACTTGCACGATTTGCTGAAGCCTGTGGACTTCCTTCCAGAGGATGTGCACCAGTTTCGTGAGCCGTTCAACCTGCGCTTCCGTCGACAACGGAGCTCCCACCGCGGGGCCGATCCCGCTCTTCATCAGGTCGCCTACGTTTTTGCCCATCTCTGCCTCCCCAAAACTGCGTTCAGGCTTGGCGCGTCATCTCGATGTCCAGAGTGACCTCCACGTTCTCGCTAAGCATCACGCCGCCGCCGGCCGGCGCGTTCCAGGCCATTCCGAAGTCTTTTCGGTTAAAGGTCGTGGTTGCCGTCAAACCGCGGCGCTGAAGATTCCAGGGATCGGTGATCTCTTGCGAAACCGCGTCCACGTGGAGCGTCACGGGTTTGGAGACTCCAAGCATCGTGAGTTCTCCGGCCACCTGATACCCGTTGCCGGACCGAGTCACTTTGTTCGAGCGGAATTGGATGGAGGGAAACTGAGCGACATTGAAAAAGTCCGCGCCCTTGATGTGCGCGTCGCGCTGCGGATCGCCTGTATGGAGACTGTTTGTGTCGATGGTTGCCTCCACTCGCGATTGCTCCGGCTTGTCAGGATCGAAGTCGATGGTGCCGGATACGGAGTTGAATTCGCCTCCCACATTGGCGATCATCATGTGCCGCACCTTGAAACGGGCGGCGCTGTGCTTCGGGTCGATTTGATAGGTCATTGTTCTGTTCTACACGAAAGCACTAGCGCGATTCAATCAATATCGGAATTGGGGCCGGTTTGGACCTGCGCGGAGCTTTGGCTCCGCCCGCGAGGGCAGTCGCCGTGCGCCGGCTGGGTCCGGCGTAGCCTCGAATCACGGAACCAGCGTCAAAATCACAATCTCCGGAGGCACTCCGAACCGCACGGGCAGGATGCTGGTGCCGATTCCGGTGGTCACGAACAGGCGCCGGCCACGCTCCCCAAACTCGCCCGCAACGTAGCCGAGCCGGGACGTCGTCACCAACGTGCCAATCACCGGCAAACGGACCTGTCCGCCGTGCGTATGGGCCGCTAGCGTCAGGCTGGCGCGCGCCGGAACCTCGGGGAAAATATCCGGGTTGTGGGTGAGCAGGATCACCGGGTCTTCCGTGGTCACCTGCCGGAGCGTCCCTGCGATGTCCGGCTCGCGCGTCCACAGATCCGCGATTCCGCCCAGCCAGAACGCCTGGCGGCCGTTCGGCAGGCGCACCGCCTGGTTTTCAAGCGCCGGAATTCCCGCATCGCGCAGGGCCCGTCCGACGCGTTCGCCGTCATACCACCAGTCGTGATTGCCCAGCACAGCGTAGACGCCCAGCTTCGCCCGCAAATTTTTCAGCCCGGCTGCGATCTTCTCAGGCTCGACAAAATCCGCGTTGTGACGGCCTCCCGGGCCGCCCGTGACGAAATCCCCAAGCAGCACGGTCAGGTCCGGGTTCTCCGCATTCGTGCGCTCCACGATTCTTGGCAGCTTATCGAGCCCGACATGCGGCGACCCGATGTGCAGGTCGCTGAGCACCGCGATCCGCAGGCCATCCGGCTCCCCGGGGACGCGCATCGTCACATGCCGAACCACCAGCATCCCCGGTTCGATTCCGAACCCCCACGCCGCCACCAAAAACGGAGCGATCAGCAGCGCGATGGCAATGATGCGGATCCAGGTTTTGGAGCGGACCAACTCACAGGATAGGCGAAAGACGGGCAACCCCGTCTCCCTGCGCGCGTCCGCTAGGAGGCGGCCTTGGGCGCCTCTGGCGGCTCGGCTATCATGACCTCTATGCGAACGCTCCCTGCCTGCGCCACTCTCTCAGTCGCCATCGCTCTCGTCGGCTGCGGAACCTCTAAGCCCTCCGCCGAGGACGCCAGGAAATTCCTCGATGACGCCGAAGTCAAGCTCAACGATCTTGGCGTCGAGGCCGGCCGGGCCTCCTGGGTCCAGGAAAACTTCATCACCGACGATACGGAAGCGCTCTCCGCCGCCGCCAGCCAGCGCGCCGGCGACGAAGCCGTGCGCATCGCGAAACAGGCCAAGCAGTTCGAAGGCGTTCCGCTGCCCGCCGATCAGGCGCGCAAGCTCAACCTGCTGAAAATCGGCTTCACGCTCGCGCCCCCTTCCGATCCCAAGGAGAGCGCCGAGGTGAACAAACTCGCCGCTTCGCTCGATGCGACCTATGGCAAGGGCAAGTACTGCAAGGACGGCGGATCGCCTGATAAGAACGAGACGTGTCTCGCCATCAACGACATCACCAAGATCATGGCCACCTCCACGAATCCGGCCGAGTTGCTGGATGTCTGGAAAGGCTGGCACACGATTTCGCTGCCCATGCGCAAGGATTTTACCCGCTTCGTCGAGCTCTCGAACAAAGGGGCGCGCGAACTTGGATTCAAGGACACCGGCGCGATGTGGCGCTCGAAGTACGACATGCCCGCCGACGATTTCACCAAGGAGCTTGACCGGCTGTGGGACCAGGTTCGTCCGCTGTACCTTTCTCTGCACGCCTATGTGCGCACGCGGCTGCATCAAAAGTATGGCAATCTGGTGCCCGAAAACGGCCCCTTGCCCGCGCACCTGTTGGGCAACATCTGGGCCCAGGACTGGTCGAACGTTTACAAACTCGTCGCACCCGCCGGCGCCGATCCGGGCTACGACTTAACCCAGATCCTGAAATCCCGCAAGACCGATCCCCTCCAGATGGTCACGTACGGTGAAGGATTCTTTACATCCCTGGGCTTCGCTCCGCTGCCGGACACATTCTGGAAACGCAGCCTTTTCGTGAAGCCGCGCGACCGCGAGGTGGTCTGCCACGCCAGCGCCTGGGACGTGGATAATGTCAACGATCTGCGCATCAAGATGTGCATCGACATCACGGAGGAAGATTTCACCACCATCCATCACGAGCTCGGCCACAATTTCTATCAACGCGCCTACAACACCCAGCCGATCCTGTTCCGCGACAGCGCCAACGACGGTTTCCACGAAGCCATCGGCGACACCATCGCGCTTTCGGTCACGCCCGAATACCTGGTGAAGCTCGGCCTGCTCCCGAAGGCTCCGGATGCCTTCAAGGACATCGGCTTGCTGCTCAAGCGGGCGCTCGAAAAGGTTGCGTTCCTCCCCTTTGGCCTGATGATCGATCAGTGGCGCTGGCGGGTATTTTCAGGCGAAATTCCGCCCGATAAATACAACGAAGCCTGGTGGCAGTTGCGCCTGAAATACCAGGGCGTCGCCCCCAGCGAGCCGCGGGGCGACCAGTTCTTCGATCCCGGCGCCAAATACCACGTCCCGGCCAACGTCCCTTACACGCGCTACTTCCTCGCCGATATTCTCCAGTTCCAGTTTCACCGCGCGCTGGCCGCAGCCGCCGGCTGCCCGGGCAACCGCGGCACTCCGCTGCATCGCTGCTCGATTTACGGCAGCAAGGAAGCCGGCGAAAAACTGAACAAGATGCTCGCCATGGGCTTGAGCCGTCCCTGGCAGGATGCGCTCCAGGAGATCACCGGCAAGCGCGAAATGGACGCCAACGCGATCCGCGACTACTTCGCTCCGCTCCAGAAATGGCTCGACGAGCAGAATAAAGGCAAGCCGGTGGGTTGGTAGGTCGGACCCTGGGAGTGGACAGAAATCCCGGTATCGAAGTTACGAGAGCCTGCTTCGCCGTGCTGGAGCGTGTCCGCAAGGCGCGCAGACCGGTCCGCATTACCCGGGCTTGCAGCCTGCGGCAAATCTACAAATGCGCCTATGCGCCTACAGAATCTGCGCCGGTTGCAAACCTTCCCCGCACGAACACTAACGGCCAGCCGCCTGACCCTGTGCCAATACGCTACTGAGCTGCCGTAACTGCGCCGCCCCATCCCCCCGAAACGCGCTGCCATGCATGCACGCGAGCATCGTGGGGTTCAACGCCGCCAGCCGTTCCAGAATCGCTCCGGTCCGCCTGGCGTGCGCAAAATAATCCAGCGGCGCGCGGAACTGCTCGCTCGGCCCCACCACATCATCCTCGGTCACCGGAGGATGCTTCGATCCGCCGCGTGTGAACAGATCTCCACAGAAGAGCGTTCCCGTGGTGTGGTCGAACAACACGCCGCAGTCCCATCCGTGCGGAACATGCGGCGTATAGATCCACTCCAGCCGGTGCGAGCCGGTCGAAAACTGCTCGCCGTCAGCTAACCCGCGCCCGGGGCGGTCGGCGACATCGTTCACCGACGTCAGCGCGCCGATTTCGCTGGAAAACGGCGCGGCCTGCGGCGCGAGCGCCAGAAAATCGTTCAGCGCGCCCGATTCGTCCGCCTCGAAATGCGAAAACCCCACGTGCCGCAGCGTTTCCGCCGGAATCACCGCCGAAACCGCCTCGCGCACCAGCGGAAACATCCGCCGGAGTCCCGAATGAAACAGCAGCGGCTCGTCATCCACCAGCAAGTATTGATTGAAGCTGAAACCGCCAGGCAATACAGGGATGTCCACCGGCGTGCTGATCCGGTAGATTCCCGGCGCCACTTCGTCGATAGTCGTACCATGTTGTTGGTTGGTAATCATGCTCACCTCTTTCAGCCCGGACGTGTAACGTACGGTCGGGGCGTTACACTTCTAAAGTGGAAAATGAAGAAGACCTCTGCCGGGCCTTCGCGCCGCGGATCCGGCTCTACGGATTGCGGCACCTCCGTGATGAGCAGGCCGCGGCGGATCTGGTGCAGCAGGTTTTGTTGATCATGATCGAGAGCCTTCGTGCCGGCAAGGTGCGGGACCTGGACAAACTGCCGTCCTTCGTCCTGGGGACCTGCCGGATGGTCGTTCTGGAATCGCGGCGCGGTTCCTCCCGCCGGGAACGGCTTCTTGAGAAGTATCTCCCGCGGGACTGGGCTGTCTCCCCGGAGCCGCTCGCCGGCCTGGACCGCCTGGCCCCCTGCTTGCGTGCTTTGGCCGAGCGCGAGCGCACCGTGATCATGCTGACGTTTTACGAAGAACACAGTAGCGACATGGTAGGCCGGTCCCTCGGCCTCTCCAACGAAAACGTACGCGTGATCCGCCACCGCGCCCTGGGCCATCTGCGCAAGTGCATCACGGGAGCCGCCAAATGAGTTGCGCGCATCCCATCGAACCTGCTGCGCTAGCCAACTATTGGCTCGCCGAGCTGCCTTCGTCGGAAGAGTCCGCACTCGAAGAGCACCTGATGGGTTGCGAGAGCTGCGCCCGCGAACTCGAACAAATCGCCGCTCTCGCCGCCGGAATCCGGGCGCTCGCCCGCCAGGGCGCGCTCAAGATGGTCCTGACGCAGGAGTTCCTGGATCGCGTCGCGAAACAGGGACTGCGAATCCGCCAGTACGCCGTGTCGCCCGGCGGCAGCGTTCAGTGCACCGTCACCTCGCGCGACGATTTTCTGGTGAGCCGGCTGGCGGCCGACCTCCGCGGCGTCGAGCGCCTGGACCTGGTGTTGTGCGACGCCGCCGGAGCCGAACTCCAGCGATTCGCCGACATCCCCTTCCGGCCCGCGGAGGATGCGCACGTCTTCCTGAATTATCCCGTCAGCATCGCCCGGCAAGAGCCCGCGCACACGCTGGTCATGAAGCTGCTGTCCGTGACTCCCAACGAGGAGCGGCTCGTGGGCAAGTACACTTTCAACCACACGCCCAGCTAGCCTTGTGCGGCGCCCACGCCTGCGCCGGACCTCCAGGCCCGGCCGCCCCCCCATGTCACAATAAAAAGACGAATGACAGGGTCCCAGATCCGCCACCGTTTTCTCGAATTTTTCGCCAGCCACGCGCATCGCGTGGTCCGCAGCTCCTCGCTCGTTCCGGCCAACGACCCGACACTGCTGTTCACCAACGCCGGCATGAACCAGTTCAAGGATGTCTTCCTGGGTCTGGAAAAGCGCGATTACACGCGCGCAGCGTCTTCGCAGAAGTGCGTCCGCGCAGGCGGCAAGCATAACGATCTGGACAACGTCGGCTACACCCGCCGGCATCACACCTTTTTCGAAATGCTCGGCAACTTCTCCTTCGGCGATTACTTCAAGCGCGAAGCGATTGCCTACGCCTGGGAGCTGATGATCAAAGGCTACGGGCTCCCCAAAGAGAAACTCTACTTCACCGTTTTCCGCGAAGACGATGAAGCGGAGCGCCTGTGGCAGCAAGTCGCCGGCGTCCCCAAGGACCGCATCGTCCGCCTGGGCGAGGAAGACAACTTCTGGGAAATGGGTCCGACCGGCCCGTGCGGCCCGAACTCGGAGATCCATTACGATCTCGGCCCGGAGGCCGGGCCGGGTACGTTCCCGGACAATCCAGGCGATCGCTTCGTCGAGATCTGGAACCTCGTCTTCATGCAATTCGACCGCGATGCGTCGGGCAAGCTGTCGCCGCTCCCCAAGCCTTCCATCGACACCGGCATGGGACTCGAGCGCATCGCCGCCGTGCTGCAAGGGAAGCTGTCCAACTACGACACCGATCTGCTGCGCCCCATCATCGACCGCGCCGGCGATCTGTTCAAAAAATCCTATGGCGAAGACGAACGCTCCGATACCGTCCTTCGCATCAACGCCGACCATGCGCGTTCGACGGCGTTCCTGATCAACGACGGCGTGCTGCCCTCGAACGAAGGCCGCGGCTACGTGCTGCGCAAAATCATGCGCCGCGCCATGCGCAACGCCCGCATGATCGGCGCGTCCGATCCGTACCTCTATAAGCTGACCGGATTCGTCGCCGAGCTGATGCGCGATGCCTATCCGGAGATGATGGAAAGCGTCCCGCGTGTGGCGCGCGTCGTCAGGGACGAAGAGCACCGCTACGCCACCACCTTCCAGGTCGCCGAAAAATTCTTCCACGACGAAGCCAGATCCGGCGCGATCAGCGGCGCCGCCAGCTTCCGGCTGTACGACACGTACGGCCTCGCGCTCGAAGAACAGCAAGACATGGCCCGCGAGCTCGGCATTTCGATCGATACCGAGGGCTTCGCGGCCGAGATGGAAAAGCAGCGCGCCCGCGCCCGCGCAAGCTGGAAAGGCGCCGAAAAAGCCCAGATCAAGCCCGAATACCAGGCGCTACCGAAGAGCGAATTCATCGGACGCGAGACGCTTGAAGCGCCCGCGACCGTGCTTGCCGTGATCGATGGCGAAATCGCCCTCGACCGCACGCCCTTCTATGCCGAAGCCGGCGGCCAGGTGGGCGACACAGGCGTTCTCGTCTCGCCCGCCACAGGCGAAACCATTGCCGTAGTCGAATCAGCCTATGCGCCCGCTCCCGGCAAGACCGTCCATAAAGTACAGCTCACGGGCCCGATCACGCCTGGCGACACCGTCATCGCGCGCGTCGACTCCGAATCCCGCCGCGCGACTATGCGCAACCACACCGGCACGCATTTGCTGCACGCGGCACTGCGCCAGGTGCTCGGCACGCACGTAAAGCAGGCCGGCAGCGTGGTCGAACCCTCGCGCCTGCGCTTCGATTTCACCCATTACGCCGCCATGGATCCGGACGAGCTGGCCGAAGTCGAACGCCTCATGAACGAACAGATCCTCGCCAACCGCGAGGTCGTGACCAACGTGATGGATCTCGACCAAGCCCTCCAGACCGGAGCTATGGCGCTGTTCGGCGAAAAATACGGCGATCGCGTCCGCGTGGTCCAGATCGACAATTTCAGCAAGGAGCTCTGCGGCGGCACGCACGTCGCCCGCACCGGCGATATCGGCATCTGCAAGATTGTGTATGAGGGGTCGATCTCCGCCGGCGTGCGCCGGATCGAGGCCATCACCGGCGAGGGCGCGCTCAAGCGTTTCCAGGAAGCCCTGGCTCAGCAGGCGAAATACGCGGGAGTCGACGTCGAAAAACTGATCGCGCGGGAAAAGGCGCTGGAACATGAGCTGCAACAACTCAAAACCAAAGTTGCGCAGAGCCAGGCCGGCGAGCTCGAATCGCAAGCCCGCGATCTGAAGGGCGTGCGGGTCCTGGCGGCACAGGTTCCCGGCTTTGACCGCGCGCAGCTCCGCACGCTCGTCGATTCCTTGCGCAATAAATGGAAGACCGCCGTGGTCGTCTTAGCCACGACTGAGGACTCCAACGTCGCTATCGTCAGCGGCGTCACGAAAGACCTGACCGCCAAAGTCCACGCCGGAAAACTCGCGGGAGCCGTCGCCCAGGCGGTCGGCGGCAAGGGCGGCGGACGGCCCGATATGGCGGAAGCGGGAGGCAAGAACCCCTCCGCCTTGCCGCGTGCGCTCGAACAGGTCTACACCACTGTAGAGGAGATGCTGTAGTTGTGGAATCCTTCGACGTCGTCATCGTCGGCGCTGGACCCACGGGATTAGCCTGCGGCATCGAGCTGAAAAAACGCGGCGTGCGCGCCGTTCTGATCGACAAGGGCTGCGTCGTCAACTCGCTCTATCACTACCCGACCAACCTGGTTTTCTTCACCACCCCCGAGCTGCTCGAAATCGGCGGCATCCCCATGACCTCGCTGAACGAAAAACCCGTGCGCGCCGAAGCCCTCAAATACTACCGCCGCGTCGCCGATTATTACCATCTGGACATCCGCCAGTATCAGCACGTGGAAAACATCGCCGGGCAAGATGGAGCGTTCGTCACTCACGCGGTGGACGCGCACGGCTGCCCGCGCGACTACGCATCGAAAAAAGTGATCCTCGCTATGGGCTACTACGACGTGCCCAACATGCTCAACGTGCCCGGCGAGGATCTCGCCAAGGTGATTCACTACTACAAAGAGCCGCACCCCTATTACAATCACGACGTGCTGGTGGTGGGCGCGAAGAACTCGGCGGCGATCGCCGCGCTCGAACTGTGGTGGACCGGCGCGCGCGTCACTCTGGTGCATCGCGGCGAAGGCATCCACAACAACGTCAAGTACTGGATCAAGCCCAACCTCGAGAATCGCATCAAGAACGGCGAGATCCCGGCCTACTTCCGCTCCAGCGTGACCGAAATCGGCGAAACCTTCGTCCGCATCCGAACCCCCGAAGGCGAAAAACAGATCCAAAACGATTTCGTGTTCGCGATGACCGGCTACCGGCCGGATACCGAATTTCTAGGAGCGCACGGCATCCAGTTCGACCCCCAAACGCATCGTCCCTCCACACATCCGGATACGCTCGAGAGCGATCGTAAGGGAATGTATCTGGCCGGCGTGCTGGTGGCCGGCATGCACACCAACGAGATCTTTATCGAGAACGGCCGCTTTCACGGCAGCAAGATCGCCGAGGCCATCGCTGCCGCGCTGCGATAAACCAGGAATCGGGCGATACGTTGACTATTATTCCATGAGTCCTGAGCTGCAAACCGTGCTGACGGTGAGCGTGCCGACGCTGACTGTCTTAATCGGGATCCTGGTAAACAATTCGCGCCTCAGTGATCTAAGCACACTGCTGAACGCCCGAATAGACAATCTGCGCACGCACGGTGATCAGCGTCTCGACGATTTTAGAGAGCTGATGGAGGCCCGCCTGGGCCGCCTTGAAGATCGGATCGCGAGCTTGGAAGAGCGGCTGCGCTAGCTGGTCTTCTTCTCGACCGTTTTCTTCGCCGGAGCCTTCGACGGTGCAGCCGATTTCGCCGGGGCGCCGCCCTCGTTGAGCAGGTTGCTCAAATACCTCCGTAGATAGCTCTCGGTCTGTAGGTCCGCCGTACCCCCGGCCGTGCTCTGCGCCCGAATCGTGCCCTTGCGGTCGATGATGACCACCTGCGGAACCACCCAGCGCTCGATATCGGAAAGACTCAGGTAGTTCATCACGCTGGCTCGCGCCGCGTACCCCACCGGAAAACCGACGCCGTTCTCGCTGATGAAGTTTGACGTCACCTGAGCGTTCGTGGCGGCATTCGGCGTATTGACCTCGTCATTAAAGGCGATGCCCACCGCCTGGAACCCGCGCGGTCCCAGTTCATTTTGCAGCTTGGTGATGACTTTCGACAGGGCCTGGCAATGCGGGCACGTCGTGAACATGAACGCCGCCATCACCACTTTCCCCCGATAGGCGGAGAGTTGCGCCTGCTTTCCCGAAGGCAGCGTGATGGTGAACTCTTTTGCCGGCCGCGGAACCGGCGCCGCCCCGTGCAGCGCTACACCGGACGCAACGAACGACACGATCACAGCCGAAACAGGTGCGATGCGCATGATGGACCTTTCTTTACTCGCTGGCTTTCTTCACGGGCGCTTTCTTGGCCCCGCCGCTCTTGGCCGGCGTCTTGGCCGGAGCCCCTTCCGCCAGCAGGCTCTCGATCAGCGGCTTCAGATGTGCGGGATCCCCCAGCGGCCCGCCTCCTTGAGAGGTGCTCTGCTCGCGGATCATGCCTTTCCTGTCGATCACCACGATCTGCGGCACGCCGATCCGCTCCAACTCCGAAATCCCCAGATAGTTGAGCACCGGCCCGCGGGAAGAGATACCGACCGGAAATCCCGCGAACTGCTGCGTGTAGGACATCACCTTTTCCTTGGTGACGTCATCCTCGAATCCTACGCCCAAGGCCTGGAAGCCGCGAGGACCGTACTCGGAATTGAGCTGGGTAAGGACTCTGGAGAAGTTCTGGCAATGGGGACACCACGTAAACAAAAACTGCACCACCACAACCTTGCCTTTGAGGCTCGCAAGCGTGATGTTCTGCCCTTGCGGTGTCGAAACCGTGAAGTCCTTGGACGGGCGCGGTACCGGAGAAGCCGCCTGAACCGTGAAGCCGAACGCAACCAACAGAGCCAATATTGCCGTGCGCATAAAAGACAGTCTACCGCACCCTTTCCGGAGAAAGTATCCCCTCGATACTGTGGACGAGGACGCCGTCCAAACGTAAGGCAAATCGTCCATTGTCGCCTGTGCCCGTCACAAGCTCCGGCGAAGACGAGGCGATTTCCAGCGTTTTCCACTTCGCCCGCAGCACGCGTTGATACAACTCGAAAAACTTCCGCGCCGCCTCGAACGAGTCCCACTCCGAGGAATGGACCAGCACCGGGTACTTCTTCTGCTTGTGCTCGTACAGCCGGTACGCGCCCCCGCGCCAATGCGAAGCTGCCTCGCGGCCCTCCGCATCGCCAATGTACTGGCGCAACAGCACTGAATAATCGAACTCCCCCACATCGCCGTCCGCCAGAATCCGGAACCGCCGGGCTTCCGGGCCAGCCGCTTCTTCCAGGCGCGGTAGCTTCGGTGCGGCCGGCATCCGCCCGGTCAGGTAAGTCTGCGGATGCATGATGTGCTGGGTGCTTCGCGGCGGATTGCGAAACACGCGCTCAAAAGCCGCCGGACCCAACTCCCGGTACACCGCGTCCTGAAACCGCATGCCTTCGGTGTAGGGAAACGTCAATGACTCGCGGATGTACAGCGGAGCCTGCGAAAACACAGGATAATCCTCGCCCGAGGCTCCCGCGCCCTCGGCCAGCCGGTCCAGCAGCCGCGCCGGCACGTCGCCGCGCCCGCCGGATCTTTTTGAAAGGTACGCCCAGCTCAACCACGTGGCTTGGCCCTCAATCACGGATTGGCGAGCCGTCAGCTCCTCGTCGCCATCGGCTTCGTCCATGAATTTCCGCAGCGGATGGTGCTGATCGGCCAGCGCATGCGCCAGCTCATGCGCCAGCGCGAGCAGTTGTTCATTGTCAGTCTTGGTGGAGTCCAGCACGAACAGGCGCTTCTTTTTGTAATCGTAGAAAGCGGCCGCTTGTTCAGTCAGCAGGTCCCCGGATTCCCGGGCAAGATTGAAATCCTGCGGAACCAGTCCGAACATTTTGAGCGCAATTTCGGCGGCGCGCGTTTTCTTGCTGGTTTCGGAGTCCTTGACGCCCTCTTCCACCATTCTGCGAAAGTCGTCCTTGGCCAGATTCTCAGCGGGAACGCTTCGTTGAACGCTCCACCCTGCGATTTCCGAGAGCGTCTGGAGGATCTCGTCGACCTGGGAAAAGAGCGGCCCGCGAGGCGCCGCCGGCTGCTGCGCCGCCGCGGCTCCGGCCAGCAGCGCAATGAGCACCAGCGGACGCGAGACCATGGAACCCGTTCAGGTACAATGGTAACTCCATGGCAGACGACAAGCTCTATAAGGCCGAATATCTCGGCAGCGGAACCTTCCAGATCAGCAAGCCCAAACGCAAAGCCCATAAGCGCCGGCAGTCCAAGCTGAAGAATCCGCAGCGCGGCGCCCGCAAGTAGCCGGCGGACCACCACATCCCTCCGAACTACGGGTAGCGAAACGGTTCGGCCTGCACCAGCGCGAAGGAAATGGCCCCCACATCGCCCCCGGCGCGCTGAAACCTTTGTTGACCACCAGATCCACCTCCAACGTCGATCGAGGTGTCGTTAAGCCCGCCTGCGAAGGCAGCGCGAGCAGCACCGCCGGAGGAACGGCTCCAGTCGCCATGAAATCCGAAACCGCAATAGCTGCAGTTCTGGAACGGCAAAACATGGTTGCCGGTCCCGGAGTTCGAAGCGGTCGTCAGGCTGATCGAGGGTCCGGCATCCAAAGGCAATCCGCCACTTCCCCAACTCGCCTGAACGGCTTCAGGAGTTCCTCAAGTTACCCTCTCGCCAGGAGTCCACGTGTTCCCCATCCGAGAAGTGGACCGGCCCAGCGTAGCGAAGAAGCGGCATTCTAGATCCTGCCGTCGAGGGTTTGTGCGGGGTGGTGTCCGCCGGTACAGAACCTGCCTCCCGCTGCGGGGAGTAAAACCAGCGGCAATTTAAGGGCGCCCTTTGATAACTGTGGTTTCCATCCGCCGAAGCACCAACGGGCCGTGCGCCAGACCCGGCCGTTCGACCCTGGCAAACGGCACCTCCCAGAGGAACAGACCCGCTTCTCCAGGCAGAGGAGGTTAGTAGGTTAGGCGAAGTAGTCTTTGACCTTGTCGAGAATGCTCTTCTCTTCCGGCTCATTCTCGGCCGGAAGCACATCCCGGAGTTCCTCGAGCAAACGGCGCTGGTCGCGAGTCAGCTTCTGCGGCACTTTCACGGCCAGGTGAACGTACAAGTCGCCGCGCCCGCTGGAATTCAAGTGCGGCACTCCCAGACCCTTCAGGCGAATCCGCGAGCCGGGCTGCGATCCTTCCGGGACCTTCACGCTCTGGAGACCGTCAAACGTGAGCACGTCCACCGAGCATCCCAGCGCCGCCTGCGCAATATTCACGGGAACCGTGCAATGCAGGTCGTATTCTTTCCGCTCGAAGATCGGGTGCTCGGCGACTTTCAGCACCACGAACAGGTCGCCCGGAGGTCCGCCATGCCTGCCCGGCTGGCCTTCGTGCGAAAGCCGGAGCTGCGTCCCGTTGTCCACCCCCGCCGGGATGTTGACTTTGAGCTTGCGTTCCCGGCGCTGATACCCCTGCCCGCGGCACTCCTTGCACGGACGCCGGATAATCTGGCCGCGCCCGCCACACTGGGTGCACGTCCGGCGCACCGAAAGGAACGCTTGCTGATAGATCACTTCGCCGCGGCCCCGGCACATCGGACAGGTCACCACGCCGTCTTCCGGCTCCGCCCCTTTCCCCTTGCACCGCCCGCATTCTTCCATGCGCGGCACCTGGATATCGACCGCCAGCCCCCGCATCGAGTCCTCGAAACTGATTTCCAGGTCGTAGCGAAGGTCCTCGCCGCGCTGCGGACGAGTCTTGCGCTGGCGCGATCCGGCGCCGAACACGTCGCCGAATCCGAACATCTCGTTCAGAATGTCGCTCAGATCCGGGAACCCCGCCGTGTCAAACCCTCCGCCGGCGGCGGAGGAAACGCCCTGGTGTCCGAAGCGGTCGTACGCCGCGCGTTTCTGCGGATCGCTCAATACGCTGTACGCCTCCGCAGCTTCCTTAAAGCGCTCCTCGGCGTGCTTGTCGCCCGGGTTCCGGTCGGGGTGGTGCTGCAAGGCGAGCTTGCGGTAGGCCGCCTTCAGCGCCTGGTCGTCGCAGTCCCGGTCTACACCCAGGACTTCATAATAATCTCGTTTGGCTACGCTCACCGGCTAATCTCGCTTCGGCGCGACGGCCACTTTGACCATCGCCGGACGGAGCAGGCGGCCCTTGAAATTATATCCGCGCTGGAATTCGCTCAGCACCGTGTGATCGGGCACTTCCTCCGTCTCCACCATTTCCACCGCATGATGAATGTGCGGGTCGAACGGCTGCCCCTGGGAAACAATCGGCTCCAGGCCGAGTTTCTTCAGTGCGTCGAACAGCCTCTGCCGGATCAGTTCCAGTCCTTGCAGATATTGCTTGTCGGCCGTCTCTGCTTCCAGCGCGCGCTCGAAGTCGTCCAGAATCGGGAGCAGCATCCGGCAGGCTTCCATGCTGGCGTATTCGTTGAACTCCAGCCGTTCCTTGTCCACACGCTTCCGGAAATTCTGGAATTCGGCCTGCGCGCGCAAAAAACGGTCCTGTAGCTCTGCGTTTTCCGCAGCCAGGCGGTCGCGCTCCGCCGTAATTGCTTCGAGCGACGCGGCGGCGTCCACGTCCGCGCGGTCGTCATTCGCCACGGGGTTCACTGAGGTTGGATCGGTGACCTGCTCGCTCACAGTTCTAGATTAACAGGAGCGGCACAGGGACCGCGCGGCGCGCGCAATCTGGAGAAACTTCGGCGTGTACGCCCGCGCCAGGCTCCGTTGTGCCGCTCAAGTTCCAAGGCGGGAGGGACCATGGACCGCGCCTTCAACCGCGAAACGCTTGCCCCACATGCTGGACCGTGGAAATCACGCGCGGGTAGTTCATCCGCATCGGGCCAAGCACCGCGATCACCGCGGAAAGCCCCTCTTCCAGCCGCACCGGAAGCCCGATCAACGACAGTTCCCGCATGGAAGGGTGAATCTGCCCCAGGCCGACGTGGACGCCCACTTCTCCGGTTGCGTTCTCCAAAAATTTTTCCAGAAGCTCCAGGACGCGCTTTTTCTCCTCCAGCGCCCGGAACAACTCCCGCATTTTCTCTTTCGTAAGATGCAGGTCCAGGACCACCAGGTTGCTGGCGCCGTCCATGCGCACTTCCGGCCCCAATCCGACATCCAGGATGCCCTTCGAGTACAGCATCGTGAGCCTCCGGAGCATGTCGTCGTACATCGCCTCGGCGCGCGCGAGGCGTTGCGCGAGCTCGCTGCGGACGTTTTCGAGCGACCAGCCGGCGAAATTTTGATTGATGTAGTTCCGTATCGAAGCAAGTTCGTCGCTGCTCAGGGGTTCTTCCAGTACGACCACCCGGTTGCGGACCTGGCGGTCCCGAGTGACCACCACGACCAGAACCCGCCGGTCCGGGAGCGAAACCAGCTCGATTTGGTCCAGCGCGGGATTCGAGCGGGGGATCGCCGCGGCGATTCCAACTCCATGCGTCAGCTCCGTCAAAGTCCGCGAGGTGTACTCGATGCGCTGCTCCACCGTATCCAGCCGGCCGAACTCGCCCCGGAGGCGCTCGATTTCCGCTGCCACCAGCTTGCGCATGTTGAGCGACTGCACATAGCTGCGGAACGCCTTTTCGGTCGGCACTCTCCCGGCTGAGGTATGCGGCTGGCTGAGATAGCCTTCCTCGTCCAGATCCGCCATGACGTTGCGGATGGAGGCGGCGCTGAGGCCATCCCGGCGGCGGCGCGCAACGGAACGCGAGGCGACGGGTTCGCCGCTGGCTATGTAGGTTTCGACGATCTCATGCAGAACTTCCAGGCTGCGAGGCGTCATAAATTTTCAGAATTAGCGGAGGCTTTGCACGGTCGAACTCCCGCCCGGCCGGCGTCTTTTTCTATGTTCCATTATCGCATGGAACTGTTTACAAGCGCCCCGCAGCCGGTTCGCGGCCTCCTCACCTGGATGGAATACGATGCTGCCGCGCGGCCGTCCGTTGCGGGGGCAAACTAATTTCTGAGAAGAACTAAAGCTTTACACCTATCCCGCCGATATGTGTCCGATAAGGGATGAGTGGATTCCTCAAAACCTGGCAGTGGGCCTGGGCCCGCACGCCCCAGCGGGAGACGTGGGGGCTCGACCGCAACTGGCACCGGTCAGAGGCCGCGCGCCACCTGAAATCGGGAAATTTAGCGGATGCCGAGCGGCATTTGATGCTCGCCGTGCGGGAAGCGGATGAACGAGGAATTGCACCTGCGCAAAGAGTCGAGTTGCGTATTGAGCTAGCCGCGCTCCAGCACAAACTGGCAGCTCCGGAGAGCGCGGCCGGTCCGCCCTCTCAGATCGATTAGCCAAGCTGCGCGAAGCTGAGAACACGTTGCGGGAAGCCATCATCGTTTGCGCTCAGGCCTCCGATTCCAGGCTCTATTTACGATCTCTGGACGCGCTGGCGGATATCTTCTGCGCTGTGGAAAACTATCCCGCCCTGGAGGAGACTGTCCGGGATGCGCTGCGGCTGGGCGCGGCGACTGCCAATGAGGATCCGCAACGCATGGAGCAACGGCTCCAGCGCCTGGCGACGGCTCAGGACAGAAACGGCCGCTTTCCCGATGCGATGAAGACCTTCGACCAGGCCATCTCCTTGCGCGAGAAGCGGCACGGCGAGGGTCATGTCGAAACCGGCAATCTGCTGGCGGAGGTCGGCCGGATCTGCCGCGCACGCGGCGTCCACGCGCAGGCGCAGGCCTATCTGAAACGGGCCCTCCGCATCCATGAATCGGCCTGCGGCGCCGATTCGCCGGAAGCGTTGAGCGACGTTCAGGAACTGGCCGGATCGCTGGAGGACTGCGGCGACCTGGACGGGGCCGCCGCGCAGTACGAGCGCGCTCTCGGTCTGAAACTCCGCAAACTCGGCGTCGGCAACATCGAAGAAGTGGCCGAGATGCAATACAGCCTGGCTTGCCTGCATATCGGCTGGGGGCGCTATTCGCGCGCTCGGGAGTTGCTGACCGAGTGCATCGGCTCGTTCAAGCGAAAGGGCGGCCCGCGTCTGGCCATGGCGCACGAATCGCTGGCGCACGTCGAGGAGCGCGAAGGGCGGACGTCGTTCGCCTTAGACGAGCTGGAAAGAGCCACCGAAGTCTGGGAACGGTGTGATCCACCCCGATTGCAGGATCTCGCGCGGAACCTGGAACTTCGGGCGGATTTATCGGACCATTTAAGGCTGCGTGTGGAGGCCAACCACCTCAGGAAACGGGCGCGGCACACAGCCGCCGCTGCCGAGGATCAGGCGGGCGGCAAACAGGTTCCCGGGGACTCTGCCTGAGCGTCTATTTGATTTCGGGGCTGGCGGCGGTCGCCGGCTCAGGTCCCCAGTTGTTGCGGATTACGAGCGTCTGGTCGGAGTAGAACGTCCGCCGGCCGGAGTTTCCAAAGGAGTCCGGAACGGCTGTGATCGCATATCCGCTGGGGGTGGCCGCAAGGGAGTAGGTATAGCCGTTCTTCTTGCCTTCTGCCAGGACTTTCGGGATGATATTCGCTGCTTCCGGGCCGTCGGCGCCGCTGATGGGCGGGCCCAACTGGCTCAGATTGCCGGCGTACTTTCCGAACTGCGAATAGTACTGCGTCTCCGCCTGGTGGATGCTGCCGATCTCGCGGATCACAGCCATTTCCCGGGCGCCCTGCATCTGCGTGTTCATCTTGGGGACGGCGATCGCCAGGATCACCAGAATGATTGAGATGACGATGAGAAGCTCGATAAGCGTAAAGCCGCGGCGGCGCATAGTTCTCATACCTTACATTCTAGACGCGGGCGGAAGCGAGGGCGTGCAGGGCGGATCGGCCTAGTGGATCCGGATGGAAGCTCGAGCCTGAGCCTGTTCGCGGGTGACGAGCTGGTCGAAGATCGATAGTACTTGCTTGCGGTAGAGGTAGGCGCGTTGGAGCTTTTGCTGCATCGCCTGTTCGTTGCGATGCCGGAACATCAGCTTGTTCAAGAGCTTGACGGGGACATCGATATCCCGCCGCAGCGCTTCGGCCGAGTGCCCGCGCAGGAACAGCCCGTAGAAGAGAGCGGCTTCGCGCTGGGGGGCCAGAGGATCGAGTTCTTCCAAAGCTGCTGCCCTTCCCGGCATAAAAACAGAATTATAATCGGGGGGAAGGGACTCCGCAAGAGCCGAGATACTTCACAGCCCGCAAAGGACGCGGGCGGGCCTGCTTGAGGGATAAATTGACACAAGAGTGTGCCACTATTTCGCGCTGTGGATGCGGTTCGGTTCTTCCTGACGCCCTTTCGGCGATGAAGACACCATTTCCAGAAATAGTGAAACGATCAGCAATCCGGCGATCACGGCTCCGACTAACATAAGCGACCCCTCTAAACCACCGACTTTCCCGTAGCACGCGCGTTACCATTGTTCGCGAGCCGATCCGGCAGCGCAGCAATTCCGGCTTGCGGCCACCCCCCGCGTGCCCCCTGCCCAGTATGTAGTGACCCTCACAGCGAATCCGTAACACCTGAACACGTATGATGGGATGCCCATCCGTGTTCGCGCGATGCAGAAAAAATCCGGCTCAAATCCAGAGCCTGCTCCGGGATACACTGGAATCTACATGCCGAAAACATACGACAGCCCTCCTCCGCTGACCATCGATGTGAACAAAAAGTACACCGCGACTTTCGATACCTCGCGCGGCGAGATTGTCTGCGAGCTTTTCCCCAAGGACGCGCCCGCGACGGTGAACAACTTTGTATTTCTGGCGCGCGACAAGTTCTACGACGGTACAAAATTCCACCGAGTCATTCCAAATTTCATGATCCAGGGCGGCGATCCGCTGGGCACGGGAACCGGCGGGCCGGGTTACCGCTTCGCCGACGAATTCAAAGGCAATCCCCACAAGCACCAGGTGGGGACTCTCTCGATGGCCAACGCCGGACCCAACACGAACGGAAGCCAGTTCTTCATCACGCATGTCGTTACGGACTGGCTGGACGGGAAGCACACCGTGTTCGGGCAGGTCGTCAAGGGACAGGATGTGGTGAACGCGGTCAAGCAGGGCGACCTTCTCAACAGCGTCACGATTACTGAAGCTTAATCGAACCCCAGCCTTTTGGAACCCGGACCCTCATGAGAATTCTGGCGGTCGGCGCGCACCCCGACGATGTTGAATTTGGCTGCGCGCCCCTTCTGATTCAAGAGGTTCAAAACGGTCACGAGGCCCGCATCGTTGTGACCTCCAAAGGCGAAGCCGCCAGCGCCGGAACGCCTGACGAGCGCGCGCAGGAAGCCCGGGACGCTGCCCGGATCATCGGCGCGGCGATCCAGTTCGTGGAAATGGGGGGAGACTGCCATATCCAGCACACCCCCGCAAACGCTGTGGTCCTAGGCAGGGAAATCCGTCGCTTCCGACCCGAGATCGTACTGGCGCCGCACCCCTCCGAGAATCAGCATCCGGACCATTCCGCGATTGGAAAAAACGTGCGGGATGCCGCGCGGCTGGCTCGCTATGGCGGTTTACAGGATCTGGAGGACCTGCCTCCGCATCCAATTACAAGTTTGTATTACTACAACATCACCCAGCTCTTGGCCGATCCGCCGCAGTTAGTCGTCGATGTAACTGCCGTTCGGGAAACCTGGGAGACTGTGATTCGGTGTCACAGGACCCAGATGAGAACACGCAACTACTTCGATCTGGTCCTTTCCAGGGCTCGGTCGTTGGGGGCGGCCGTCGGCGTGGATTACGCTGTGGGACTCTGGGCAAATGACCCAATCCGGGTCGCGTCGCTGGGCGACCTGACCCTGTCCTCGAGGTGCTTCTAGCGCATGGATCGTTTGGCGATCGGGATCACCTGCTACCCTTCGATCGGCGGCAGCGGGATCGTGGCTTCGCAGCTTGGCAGCGAGTTGGCGAGGCTGGGTCACCGGGTTCATTTCATCAGCTATGAGCCGCCTTTCCGGCTCGACCGGAAACAGCGCAACGTGACCTTCCATCGGGTGGAGCTGAACGAATACCGCTTATTCAAGTATCCGGACTATACCCTACCACTCGCCGTAAAGATGGTGGACGTCGCCGCCAAGTACAAACTGGATATCCTGCACGTGCACTATGCGGTCCCGCATGCGACGGCGGCGCTCCTGGCCACGCAGATCGCCCGCAAGCAGCTCCGGCACACGCCCCACGTGATCACCACCCTGCATGGAACCGACATCACGCTGCTGGCCCGCGACAAGAGCCTGGGGCCGATCATCAAGTATTCGATCGAGAGTTCCTGCGGAGTCACGGCGGTTTCCCGCAGCCTGAAGGCGGAGACGATCCAGGTTTTGAAGACCCGCAAGCCGATCGAGGTTATCTACAACTTCTACCGCCCCAAGCCGCCGCGCAAGGGACGCGCCGAAGTCCGGCGGGCGCTGCGGGTCCGCGAAGGCGATTTCCTGTTGATTCACTTATCCAACCTGCGGCCGGTGAAACGAGTTCCCGACATTTTGAAGGTGATGGCGGAGTTGCGGGACCGGCCGGAGGTGAAGCTGCTGATCCTGGCGGGCGAGCCGTTCGCGCCCTTCCGTCCGATGGTCAAGAGCCTTGGAATCGAGAAGCGCGTCCTCGTGAAAGAAAACGTATTGGACATTGAAAACTATCTCCATGCCGCGGACGGGGGGCTGTACGCCTCGGAAAAAGAGAGCTTCGGGATGGCTGTGCTGGAAACGATGAGTTTCGGCAATCCCGTGGTTGCAACGCGCGTCGGCGGCTTTGCCGAAGTCGTTCAGGACAGGAAGACCGGATTTCTGGTGAAGCTCGGGGATGTCGGCGCCATGGCCGCAGCAGTCCGCGTTCTGGCCGCAGACCCGGGACGGGCGGCCCGCATGGGAGAAGCGGCGCGAGCCCGGGCCGAGCAGGAGTTTTCTTCTCAAAGAAGCGTCGAGCAGTATCTGGACCTTTACCGCCGCACCCTTCGCGATTGCCGGGATTAGAATGTAAACATCAAAGCGGCGGCTTACATTCCACAGAGACCAGTCCACAGGAGACACTCATGAAAAAAATTGAGGCCATCATCCAACCGCACAAACTCGACGATGTGAAAAACGCGCTGGCGGAGATCGGTATCGATGGCATGACGATCCTGGAGGGCCGGGGCCATGGACGCCAGAAGGGCCACAGTGAGGTGTACCGCGGCGTCGAGTACCGCGTGGATCTGTTGCCGAAGTTCAAGATCGAAATGGTGGTGCCTGAGGATCGCGCGGAAGAGGTCGTGCAAAAGCTGATGTCCGCGGCGCGCACGGGAAAAATCGGCGACGGCAAAATCTTCGTATCGGACATCGCCGAGGCCTACCGTATTCGAACCGGCGATTGGGGCGAAGCCGCGCTGTAGTCCCGAGCGCCGAATGCATCGGCATCATTGCCGCGGATCCCTCCGCGACGCCTATGAATTCGACCTGCGGCCGGAACGGATGCGACGGCGGCAGCGCCTCAATCGTTCACGAACCTCCAACAGGATGTTTTCACGCTGACGAAGGCTCGCGTCACGAATGTCAAGCTGGAGGATTGGAGCAGCCAAGAGGATCTGCGGTCTCAGTGGAATCTGGCCCGCGGCGAGTTCCCAGGCCCGGCGAAGGCGGCGGCCAAGGCCCGGCTTCGGCGGAGCGATCTCAGCCAATCGCGGGCCGGGTGAGTAAACGCAGGGACTCGGGCTCCAGAGCCGGTACTTGCGGCCGGAACTATATTCCCGCAGCAGTAAAAACTCCGGTCCTTCGCGGGGCTGGGAAAACACCGGATCAATACTTTGCGGGTTGCGGAATCCCGATTGCGAGTATGTAGCCATCTCGATCTGGAGGTTCGGATCATGCAAAAGGACTACCCGGGCCATGGGTCCATTCAAGAGGAGTACGAGTCGGAATTGCGGTGGGAACAGGCGCGGCGGCGTCACAGACTCGTCACCGCGGCTCTAATCCTGCTTGCAGCGGGATTAGCGGGGATCGCCTGGTACGCATACCCGGTGTTGCAAGGCCGGGATGCTCTGAGTCACGCGCCCCAGTCCTTGACGAGCGTCGAGAAGGACGTGTTCAGCTTGGGAGAACAAGCCAAAGCCGCGGATGCAAGAATCAGCGATTGGAGCAGGCGTCAGGAAGACCTGCGCGGCCAGTTGAACAAGACACGCGGCGAACTGGCGGCGCGGATCGACGCCGCCAGAAAACAGGCGAGCGACGCCTCGGTTGCGCTTCTCGATCGGGTTCGGAGCGAAGTAGGGACGCAGTTGGACAACGTGAAAACACAGTTGGCCCGGCTTGAGAGATCCCGCGAAAGCGATCGGCAGCAAATCGCAGAACTGCAACAGGAACTGATGCAGGTTCGCAGCCAGGTGCAGCAGCAGGGCCAGCAGATCGCCTCTGTTTCCGGCAAAGTGGACCAGAACGCGGCTTCCAGCCAGCGCGAGCTGGCTGCGGTAAGAACCACCCAGCAGCGCGACCGGAGCGACTTTGACGCGTACACGAATCAATTCGCCGTGAAACGGGTCGATTTCGAGGTGACGAAAGACCACGGCCGTGAAGTTGCGCCCGGGATTAACCTGGAAGTGAACAAAACGGACGTGTCCTACCAGCGCGTCAGCGGTTCGGTCTGGACGAGTCCGGATCGCCACACCACCTGGCTTCGTCAGCTCAAAGTGCAGGAGCCGGTGTTTCTAACCAGTTTCGCGGACGGCCGCACACGCGAGCTGGTGATTACGCGTGTGAACAAGACCGGCGCGATCGGCTACGTTCTGATGCCCGCGCACGACGCCTCTGCCAGTACCGCTACCAATTGAGCGCGAGCCGCGTAAACGTCCGGACGCCGACGCCGGACGGGCCCTTCGCCAGGAATGGCTTGGCCTCATCCAGCCAGGCGGTCCCAGCGATATCCAGATGAACCCAGGGCGTCTCACCGGCGAATTCCTTTAGGAAATATGCGGCGCTGACAGCGCCCCCCCAGCGGCCGCCGATGTTCGCAAGATCGGCGAAGGTGCTCTTGAGCAGGTCCTTGTAGTCGTCATCCAAGGGCATGTGCCAGGCCTTCTCGCCCTCGGTTTTGGCGGCAGCCATCACGCGGTCGAGAAGCGAATCGTTGTTCGCGAAGACGCCGATGTTCACGTTCCCCAGAGCGACGACAATCGCGCCGGTGAGCGTCGCCGCGTCCACCAGGTGCGTGCAGCCCAGGCGCTGCGCGTAGGTGATCGCGTCGATCAGAATCAAGCGCCCCTCGGCGTCCGTGTTGAGCACTTCGATGGTCTTGCCCGAAAGCGAGGTAACGATATCGCCGGGGCGCTGGGCTTTGCCGCCCACCATGTTCTCGACGGCCGGAATGAGCGCGGTGACCGGAATCGCGGGCTTCAATTGCGCGATCGCGCGCATGGCTCCGAGCATCGCCGCGCCGCCGGCCATGTCGTACTTCATTTTTTCCATGCCTTCGGCGGGTTTGATCGAAACGCCGCCCGTGTCGAACGTCACGCCCTTTCCGACCAGTCCGAGATGATCTTTGGTCGCGGGAGTCTGCGGCGGTTTATATCGGACCAGGATGAGGGCTGGCGGCTCCGCGCTGCCCTGCGCAACGCCCAGCAGCGATCCCATGCCGAGTTGCCGCATGCGGGCTTCGTCCAGGACTTCGCAAGCGAGGCCGACTTCCGCGGCCATGGCCTTGGCGCGCTCGGCCAGAAGCGTCGGCGTCATGCGGTTGGCGGGTTCATTCACCAGTTCGCGCGCGAAGTTCTGCGCTTCGGCGAGAATGGTTCCTCGCTCGAAAGCAGCGCGCGCGGACTCCGGGGCGATCAGCAGGAAGGCTTCGAGCGGCTTGGCGTCGCTCGAAGTCTTATAACGATCCGGTTCAAAGTTGCCCAGAATCGCGCCTTCCACGGCGGCTTCCGCGTCTCCCTCACCGAGCCACCAGGCGAGTTTCTTCACGCCCTTCTGCTTGAGGGCGCGAACGGCGGTTCCCACGGCGCGGCGCAGAACGGCAGGGTCGAATTTGTTCCGTTTCCCGCCGCCCACCACTGCCAGGCGCTTGGCCTTCAGCCCGGAAGGGAGATGCTGAATTGCGAGTTCGCCTTCCTTGCCGGTGAATTCGCCGGAAGCGCGCAGCTCCTCCAGCCACGAGGACGAGCCTTTCAACTCCGCGGGCGCGGATTCTTCTTCAAATAACAGCGCAACGACCGCGCCGGCTTCGACGCGGTCGAGAGATTGCGATACGAGAGTGGTCTCCACTCCTAGAGCTTACTATCTCGTGCCCTATTTTTTCGCGCTGGACAGCTCCGCGTAGAACGGATCGAGGCGGGCCGGCTGTGTCCACTGCGGGCCGGTGATGTTCCAGCCGATGTCGTCGGTCTTGATGGACGCCAGCAATTTGTCTTTCGGCGTGCCCTTCTTCACTTCTTCTTGGGCGCGCGAGACGAGCAGGTCCCACTTGGTCTTATAGGCCTGCACGTCGGCCTTGGTCATCACGTTTCCATGGCCAGGGATCAGCGTGTCGAAATCGAGCTTCAACACGCCGGCGATCAGCTTCGGCCATTCGACCGCGCTGCCGCCGTTCGGAAAATCGATGTTGGGCTGGCCATTCACAATGGCATCGCCGCCCGCGACAATCTTGAGATCGGGGAAATACACGATCGAATCGCCGCCGGTGTGGGCGCGAGAGAAGTGGTACACCTTGGCCTGCACGCCGCCCAGTTTGATCGTGTAGTCTTTCGTGTAGGTCACGTTCGGCTCGGCCGGTTTTCCGGCGGGGCTCGTGTAGGTGGCGAGCGCGGTTTTCTCGCCCACGTTGGCGATCACCTTGGCGCCGGCGTCTTCGAAGCTCTTGGTATTGCCGCTGTGATCCTGATGAACGTGGGTGATGACCACGTATTTCACGGGCAGATTCGAGACGGTCTTGATCTGCGCCATGAGCTCGTTGTAATTGGCCTCGCCCAGATTCTTGGTGTCCACCACGATCAGGCCGTCGTTGGTCACGCGAACGCTGGTGTTGCCGCCCGCGCCGGTGACTTCGTAGAACCCGGGCTTGATCTGGGTGATCATCTGGCCCTGGGGCGCGCCCTTTCCTTTTCCGTCACCGCCCTTGCCTTTTCCTTCAGGCGGAGCCTGGGCGAACGCGATGAGTGCCGTCAACGCGGCGGCGCTCAGTAGAGTTTTTCGGAACATGATCGGACTCCTTTCCAAGCGACCGAGTATAGCGCACTGGCGGGACAGGATTGCATTCTGGCGGGCGGTTTCCGACCGTGATTCCCGCCGGTCTGCGCCGGCTCTACAAACCGGCGCGCAGGTACAACTCTGCCCTTTAATTTTTCCGTACCGCTCTCCGCTCCTCGGGCCCGGCATGATACGTGAACGCCCGGCCGTCGCTGCTGAATTCGAGCCAGTCGCCGTTGGTGCGCGAAATGAAGACGGTCTCCGATTTTGGAGCAAGAGGGAGTCTCAGCGGATTCGCGCCTTCCCGCATGTACATCAAGTCCCCTTCATAACTGATCTCCACGGAGCGCCCCGGCGCGTATTCGTACGTACCCGCATACCGCGACAGAATAGCCGGAGCGAGCCTGGTGATCTCCGTTCCGCCCAACATATGCGGAACGGAACGATCGTTCTCGCAAACGCTTTCGAGCAGATCCGTGTCGGGCACGAGCGTCTTATCCAGACGGAACGAAAACGGCCGCGTGAACGCTTTCGGATCGTCTATGGTAAGTTCCAGATCCAGGTGCCCGAAGTCGCGCCGCCGGTACCGTTCCGTGATGCGAAGGGCCTCGGTGTGCGGATGCCCTTCGATATCCAGCCAGCTGCGGTCGTTAAAACCGGAGGTGTCGACGATCAGCGCATCTCCATCCCAATGGCCCACCGAGTAACCCATCCAGGCGGGATTGGGATCTTTCGGAAGGGGGCGGCCGTCCAGGAACACAGTTCGATGAACGCTGTTGGTGGTGCCCTGGAACAGAATCGCGATTACAGCGGGAGTATGAACGAAGCGCGCGAGATCGACAGCATGATAGTACGCGAACGGATCGGGCAGGCAGTTGGCGCGCGGCGCGTCTTTCCCCATATCGCGAACACGCTGCTGATATAACGCTTCGGCCCAGGGCTGAATGTCGCCCGGCTTCAGATCGCGCGCGATGTTGCGATCATAGCTTCCGGCGCCCGGCCCCCTCCACACGCCGGACAGGTCGGGTTTTCCATCGGCGCCGCGCGGCGCGGGCGCAGCCAGGTACGGTTTCCCGTCGGGCGTGCGCGGAATCCCGGGTGTGGGGTAGTCGAGCCACTGTCCCGGAGCTCTCAGGCACAGGGACGCTACTAAAACCAGTTGTGCGGTGTGCTTGTTCCCCATAACGCTCCATCCGCTCCTTTTGAGAGTGTAGCGCCCGCGGGTGGGAGGCAAAATCTGCCACACCAGACTGGCGATCGGAACCGCTGGGCGCAAAGCAGTGTGTAACGTCAATGGGTTGCGATGGGCCACGAAAGTCCGCGGAAATGGCCCGGGAATTGCCCGTGTCTTGTCAGATCAGCGGGAAAGCAGGTCTGCATTTCAGTTTCCGGCCGTTTCCATCTCCTGATCAATTTTCCTCAAGAGAGTTTACCCGTGATTTTTGAAACATCCCGCTTTCGCGTGCATACCACGGCGAAATCGGTGTGGGTGGAACTGAGAGAACCAGCAGGCTGGGTCCTGCGCGAGCAGCGCGCGATTCCCCTAGCAGCCGCATGGCTGAGCGATGCATCGGAAGCGAGTCCGCTCCGGGACGCCATCGCTGATTTCGAAACAGAGCGCCCCGGTGACAAGAGCTTGCGCGCCGCTCTCACGGCCACGGCGGCGCCAAAGCCGCTCACGCGGCACAATGCCGCCCGAGTCGTGGTCCCGAAATTCGCCGTGCGCCCTTCCGCTCCGAAAAAACAAGCCTCCTGGCGTCAGCCTCTGCGGCCTCCGCTCAAGCCGTCTCCTGAAAAACTGGCTCCGTAACCGGAACTCCGCGGCAGCAGCTCTCCACTCGAACGGGCCGCGCGGAGAGGCACGCCTCGATCCGCCGTCTCCGCGTTCAGAATGTGATGCGGGCAACCAATGTGCCGCTGCGGGGCGCGGTGTTCACCGCCGTGCTGGAGGTGACCGGCATCATCCCGAAGCCACTGGTGTAAACGCCCCTGGCCGGATCGTTGCGAGCCGCGTCTGAGCATTGGTGATGTTCGCTCCGGCTGGGTCATTCTGGGGGCAACGGAGAGGGGGATGCGGAGATGAATTCGGGCCGAGCCTTGGCGATCTGGTCCCCTAGGAATGGAGAGAGGCCGTCAGCATTTTCCCCGGCCTTGACGGCCGTCCGCCGTATAGCGTGGAGGGCGCGTTCGAGCGCCTTTGCGCAATTCCGGCGGCGTGTACATGTCGCTCATCCAGAACGAGCGATACAACATCGCATTGGCCTGAAGCGCAGGCGCGGTCTCGCCGCACGCATTCACTTCGACCGCGTAGGCGCTCATACCTCCGGATCCGACGACCGAGCCGGCGTCGAAGTGATAACGGCCATCGCTCAACTCCTGCGCCGTGCCGAGCGCCAGTGAGAGCACGCCCAGATCCGCGTTCACATTCAAGCTCGCCGTACGGTTCCGCTCGTCCAGTTGCAGCACCTGTCCGCGGCTGTGAACCGGCACGCTGGCATTGGCGAAGCGCAGATTGCCGTTATCGAACACCAGCAGGCGCGAGGGATCCGAGATCGAAAAATTGCCATCGTGCTGGTGCGAGAACCAGGGATACGGATCATCGGAAAGAAATGTAAAATCGCCATCCTTGCCGAGTTTCCAGAGAATGCTGCCGTCGCCGCTCCCGTTCGCGTAGTTGATCTTCACCAGCCAGTCCTGATGGCGAATGGAGAAAAGAAGATTGCCATCGGCAGTCAGTTGCACGGAGTTGCCGTGCGTCCAGTCATTCACTTTGTCCGCCAGATAGAAAGGGGGGCAGGCGTTGAAAGGCTGCTTGCAGACTTCCCCTCCGGTAGCCAAACGGGTTTGGTCGAGGCGGTCGAATGCATCCCAGGTCCAAAGGACATTCAGATCGGAGTCGAATACCAGGATCATGTCACCCATCACGTCGACGGGGCCGGGTCCTTGAACGTCAGTCAGGATCTGTTCCACTCCCGCCAGAGCGAGGATGCGGCCTCCGGGAAGTGTGCGAACCTCATGATGGAACCCCGTGATCGGGCGGCGGCCCATGGCCTTCAACTGCTCGTTGACCTGCGCGGCGTTCGTCTCCAGCACGGTCATACCCACCAGGTCAAGCTTGCGGATGCTTTGCTGGGAGATGTCCTGGCCAGGGTCCTCCAGAACCCCCCAAAGGTATCCTCCCTCTTCAAAACGCGTCGCCCAGGTAAGATTTGCCAATCCGTACCAGACTACGTTCCCGTTGAAGTCGGTGGCGATCTGACTGCCTCCGGAGATTCCCAGCAGAACGCCCCGGTCAGAGGGATCAGGAACCGGCTGGAGAATCGTTTCTTTCCACGGCAGCTTCGGAAGCGGCCCTGTCACGAACTCCACGCTAGGGCCGTTGGAGAGAATGTCGTCCGAGTCCGTTACGGCGTGCGCGCGGTACATGGACTGCGCCCGAAGGCCGGCCAGGTAGAAATTCATGCTCAAGGGCGGCGCGCAGGATTTCCAGGGCGTTTCCTGCGTTGATCCCGGATTGCTCTGAAATTCGATCCGCATTCGAGCGCCCGCCGGGCAGGATGGAGCGCTAAACAGGAAAACCAGAGGATGGGATGTGGGATTCACAACCGGATAGCCGCTCGTCACGCGCGAGATCACTTGATAAGTTTGTGACGTCGTCGCAACTTCCCCTGTGTCCACTTGTTTGGCCGAGAATTCGATTTCGTAAATTCCCTCCTGGAGCGCGGTCCAACCCAGCGACGACAAAGGGCCGTAATCCCGAATCATCTGAAAATCGCCCTGGGGTGGCCGAACGCGGAATCGATAGCGTACGTTGGCTCCCTCGAGGACATTGCCCTGCCAGGTAGTGATCTGCCCAACATAGCCAGGCGAAGCGGCCGAGGGAGTCAAAGTGAGGGTCATGCCGCTTCCAGGAATACAGACGCTGAGGCCTATCACGGCGGCCAAGACGTGCTTCCTCCTCATGCTCAAGTGCCTCGCGTCAAGGTGAAGCAAGGCGCTTGCCAGCGGAAACTCTTGTGTTTCCAAGGATCCATCGCGGTCCTCTGTGGCAAACTGGGCCGTTTGACCCAGCTTGGCCAGGAGTTGCAGGAGGCGGAATCTCTCCCCTCCCGTGTTCGTCTTTCGAGGCGGGCCAGCCCACGGCAAGCCTCCTCAAGCCACAAGCAAGGAAAGTCGTGAGACGCTTATCCCCGAAGATTGGTTTCGATGCTAATCAGCGGCGAGACGTGGTCCTTGCCCGTTGTGCCGAGGGCTGGCAGTTATACATATTGGGCATGCGGAACGTACGGTAAAGAATCGTATTCGCTTTCGCTTCGTAGACGGTCTGGCCTGCCCCATTCACCTCGATGGAGTAAGCCGCCCTGCCCGGGCCATCGGGCACAAATCCGGCGTCGAAGTGGTGATTGCCATCCCGCAGTTCCTGGGCGGACCCGACGGCGATGGAAAAAACTCCAAGGTCGGCGTTCAGGAGGAAGGATGCCGTCCGGTTCTGTTCGTCCAATTTTAGAACCTGGCCGCGGCTGTTTCCCCCTTGCGCGACCACCCGAGTATTGCCGTCATCAAAGACCATCAGCGCACTGGGATCTGAAGGCTGGAAGCTGGCGTCGTGCTGATGCGAAAACCAGGGCCACGGATCGGGGGAATCGAACTGGAAATCGCCGTCCTTGCCAAGCCGCCAGATCACGTGACCGTCTCCGCTGCCGTTCTGATAGCTGACCTTGATCAGCCAATCCTGATGCCGGCTGGAATAGAGCAGATCGCCATCGGGTGTCTGCGAGACCGCGTTGCCGTGCGTCCAATCGTGGGCGGTTTTGGCCAGATAAAACGGAGGACACGCGCTCACGGCGCCGCATGTTTCGCCCATTACGGCGGAGCGATGAACATCCAGATGATCGAATGTATTCCAGGTCCAGAGAACATTCAAATCGCCGTCGAATACCACGATCATGTCGCCGACGACGTCCACCGGTCCGGGGCCCTGGACGTCGGTGAGAATCTGCTCGACGTCCGCCAGAGCGGCGATCTTGCCGTCCGGAAGCGTCCGAACTTCATGATGGAAACCGCTGATCTGCGGTCGACCCAGCGCGACGAGCTGTTCATTGACGCGGGCGGCATTCGTCTCCAGAACGGTCATGCCCACCAGGTCGAATTTCCGGATTACCTGCTGCGAAACATCGGCGCGCGGGTTCTCGATGGTACCCCAGAAGTAGCCGCCCTCCTCGGGCCGCGTGACCACATAGATCCCGTTGTTGCTGTACCACATCAGGTGTCCCTGCAAATCGGTCGCAACCGCGCCACCCAGAGAGCTGCCAAGAAGGATCGGGTCCGACACGGGTGCGGCCGGCGCTTGCATTACGGTGGTTGTGAAGAGGTTCGTGGGAGCTTGGCCGGTGAAGAAATAAACGTTCTGGCCGGTGACGACTTGCCTGCCGTCATCGAGCACGTAATGCGCGCCGTACTGTGTGGCGGGATGCAGGCCGGCGAGATAGAAATTCGCGCTGAGGCCGTCGTGACAGGTCTTGAAGGGGGTTTCCTGCGCTACGCCATCGTTGGCCTGAAACTGAACTTTCATTTGGGCGCCATCGGGACAGACGGCGCTGAAAAGAAACACCAGCGGGTGGCCTGTCGGGCTCACCACCTGGGGGAACAACCCGACTCGCGAGAGCATCTGATACATCACAGTTGTCGCGGCGGATTCCCCGGTGTCGCGGTTTTTCGCCGAGACTTCCATCTCAAACGAGCCTTCGTGTTCGGCCGTGGTCCAATCCAGGGAGGCGACTGGACCATAATCGCGGATCATTTTGTAATCGCCGCCGAGCTCGCGGACGCGAAACCGATACCAAACGAGGCCGCCCGACGTATCCGAGACCGAAGCAACCCAGGTAATCATGGTTCCAACCGGCTGGGGGGAGGGCAGCGATGTGATTACCGACACACTCATAGCCGCGGAGGGTATCGACAGTGCAAACGCAGCAAATCCTGCACGCAGGAACTGCAAGTTCCGACTTGACATTTTTCTTTTCTTCCTTTTGAAACCCTCGAGACTGTGCGCAGTTGCGTCAGCGTTGGCTGTCTCGATCCATAGTTTTTACTCGGCTTCTCCCGGCAAAACCTTAGGTCCCCGGATTTGTCGGGCGGGGGCAATTTGATGCCGCCTCAATCCAACCGAAGCAGAATCAGATGCTTAGAAGGAAACCAGAGTCCTATTACCAAACATGTTTTTTGAAGTGTGGCCAAATCGCCACATCGGTGGTAGGATCTTAGGACCTAGAGTTTTACTAAGATGTTTTCCCGACGCGGTTTTCTAAAGGCTATGGCTGCCCTGCCCGCCCTAGCTGTTCCTGGTTCTGCGCAAAGACGTTCCCGGCCGCCCCGCCCCAGACCGCCAAATTTCCTGGTGATTTTGACCGATGATCTGGGATTCGGAGACGTCGGATTCACGGGATCGAAGATCAAGACGCCGAACCTGGACCGGCTGTCCGCAGGCGGCGCACAATTCTTCCAGTTCTACGCCGGAAATCCGGTTTGTTCGCCCTCGCGGGCGGCCTTTCTCACGGGACGATATCCGACACGGATGGGAATTCCCATGGTCCTGCAAGCAAAGGACACCTATGGCCTCCCAGAAACAGAGACCACGATTCCGCAGATGCTGAAACCGCTGGGGTACACGAGCGCGTGCATCGGCAAGTGGCATCTGGGATCGCTTCCGCAGTATCTGCCCACCAGCCGGGGCTTCGATATGTTTTACGGGGTGCCCTACAGCAACGACATGGTGCCGCTGCCGCTCATGTACAACCAGAGCGTGATCGAGTCCAACACCAGCAACGACCTTCTCACGCAAAAATACACTGCGGCCGCCGTGAAATTCATCGAAGCCAACAAGGACGGGCGATTCTTCCTGTACCTGGCGCACAACGTCCCTCATCCGCCGATAGGAGCGTCACCCGCCTTTAAGGGCAAATCCGAACTAGGGATCTACGCCGACGCGGTCGAGGAGATGGACTGGAGTGTCGGGCAGGTTGTGCAGGCTCTGGGAAACGCGGGGATCCTCGAAGACACGCTGTGCATTTTCACCAGCGACAACGGACCGTGGTTTCTGGGCAGCGCCGGCCGGTTCCGAGGAAGAAAAGCGGAGACCTACGAGGGTGGTGTGCGGGAACCGTTTGTGGCCTACATGCCTGGTACGATTCCTGCGGGAACCGCGCCTGCGGGATTCGGCTCTCTGATGGACTTGTTCCCGACCTTCGCCAGCCTGGCGAGCGCTCCGCTACCGAGGCTTCCCCTGGACGGAATCAACATCTGGCCCATGATGACAGGCCAGGAAGCGTCGATCGAGAGAGAAATACTCCTGTATTTCGATTCCTGGAATTTACAATGTGCGCGAGTGGGCGCCTGGAAACTGCATGTGGCGCGCTACAACGCGCTGCCTTGGGTGGAAGCGCCGCGCGAGGGGCGAATCAACCTGCCGCTGGCGAAACCGGAACTCTACAACATCGAAGCAGACCCGGAGGAAGCCTACGAGTGCAGCGACGCACATCCGGATATCGTCAAGGATATCCGGAACCGGATTCAGGCAGCGTTGCTGACGTTCCCGGCGCAAGTGCAAACGGAATGGGCGAACACGATGGCCCGGCAGACGCAGCCCGTTTCGGTCGGCGGGATGCCCAGTCCGAAGTAGCCGCCGGAATCCGTACGGCTTGCCTTTAGAGGCGCGCGGACTCTTTACCGCCGCACGATCACTTCCCGCAAGTGGTCGCGGGTCAGGAAGAACTTCACCGATTCAAAATCCTGGAACAATTTCTCCAGACTGCGGTTGTTGAAGTATTGCGCGGGACGGCGCCGGCCCTTCGGAGCCAGGGTGATGGTCTTTCGGTCCGCGATGCGATACGAGTAGGTCGGAATGGTTTCGGCGCGCTCCTCGGAGTGAAATAGCGCCAAGAGATACGCTCCGGGGCGGAGCATGTTGTGCAGCCGCCGCACTACGGTTTCGAGCAGCGGCGGACTCAGAAACTCGAGCGCGTCCCATACCAGCGCACCGTCGAAGTGTTGAGCGGGATAATCCAGCGCCGTGGCGAGGAACTGCTCCACCTTCTCCGGATCGGACTGGTTCTCGTAGAAATCGCCCTCGCCGCCGAAACAGCGATCCATCTGGAAGAGCAAATCGTCGGAATAGATCCGATGCCCGTAGTTGGTGACGAATGAGACCGTACTCTGGCTCGCGCCCGCCAGGTCGAGAAGAGTCAGCCCGGGCCGGTCTACCAAGGACGCGCAGAATTGATCCAGACCGCTACTGCTGCGGGTGTCCAACGTTTAACGCTTGTGTTCGCCGACGCCAGCGGCCATTGCCGGGCTGGTGGCGGCGGCTGCGGGCGATGCTGCTGGAGGCCGGGGCGAGGAAGCGGCATGCGATGCGCTCTTCGGAACTTCGGCCCGGACGATGTCGACATTCCCCTTGAAATACGCTCCGTCTTCGATCACGATGCGCGCGGTCCGGATGTCGCCCACCATTTTCGCTTCCTTCCGAATGTCGAGGCGGTCGCCCGTTTCCACGTTGCCGTGCAAGGTGCCGAGCACGATCACTTCCCGCGCCTTCACGCTTGCTCGGACCTTCCCGTTGGGACCGATCGTCAGGCGGTGTTCCTGCATCTCGATGGTGCCTTCCACCTCTCCGTCGATGGTCACGTCCTCGCGGCTGAGGATCTGTCCTTTCACGACCGCTGATTTTCCGAGCACGGCATTACCGCTGCGGGGCGCTTCGAAAGTCTCGGCGGGGCGACTTGGTACGCTTGCCATCGGCATTGTCTCCTTTACAGGTTGGGGACGGGCAGGCTGGGCTGCGGGCGGCTGTGCCGCGGCTGGTTTCGGTGTTGGTTGTTCTTCTTTGCGCCGATTCCACATTTCGGGGCGCCTCCTTGTTTAAAACTGCTCTCTCAATCCTACTACGGTGGCTAAGTTTTGGAGATGGATCCACGGAAAAAAACGTTACGGAATTACAATGGGACCAGATGCGGATTTGCGAGCCGGGGAGACGCGGGGTCGTGATACGTACGTATCACAGCGAGAGCGCTCGCTTCCCGCGCGTCTCAGCCGGGTAATATGCCGCCGGTCACCTCAACCAAGTATCGAACTCTGAGCGGCTTGCCCCTCGATCCGGTCTACACGCCGTTAAGCCTGGCCAGTTTGGATCCGGCTCGCGACGTGGGTGCGGTAGGGCGTTTCCCCTATACGCGCGGCATCCACGAATCGATGTATCGCGGCCGGCTCTGGACCATGCGCCAGTTTGCCGGATTCGCTACCGCGGAAGAAACCAATGCTCGATTCCGGTATTTGCTCGAACAAGGCCAGACGGGACTTTCGGTCGCTTTCGATCTTCCGACGCTGATGGGCGTCGATGCAGATCATCCGACCGCTCTGGGAGAAGTGGGTAAGTGCGGGGTCGCGGTTTCTTCGCTGGCGGATATGGAGACGCTGTTCGAGGGAATTCCGCTCGGGGATGTCACAGTTTCGATGACCATCAACTCGCCCGCCTCGGTCGTATGGGCGATGTATCTGGCCGTCGCCGAAAAGCAGGGCGCGGATCGGACGCGGCTTTCCGGAACGCTTCAGAACGACATTCTCAAGGAATACATTGCGCAAAAGGAATACCTCTACCCGCCGCGCCCGTCCCTGCGGCTGGTGACGGATTCCATCGAGTTCGCGACGAAGCACGTTCCGCGATTCAATCCGATCTCGATTTCGGGCTATCACATCCGCGAAGCAGGATCGACAGCCGTTCAAGAGCTTGCGTTCACCCTGCGCGATGGCATCGAGTACGTGGAGCACGCGCTGGAGCGAGGCTTACCGATCGATTCGTTTGCGCCGCGCCTGAGCTTCTTTTTCAACGCGCATAACGATTTCTTCGAGGAGATTGCGAAATACCGCGCGGCGCGGAAGATGTGGGCCTACACGATGCGCGACCGGTTCCAGGCGAAGAACGAAACCAGTTGGAAGCTGCGGTTTCACGCCCAGACCGCCGGGTGCTCTCTGACGTGGCAGCAACCGCATAACAACATTGTGCGCACGGCGATTCAGGCGCTGGCGGCCGTGCTGGGCGGATGCCAGTCGCTGCACACGAATTCGCTCGACGAAGCGTACGCGTTGCCGTCCGAGGACGCGGTGACGCTCGCGCTCCGCACGCAGCAGGTGATCGCGTACGAAACCGGCGTGACGGCCGCGCCGGATCCATTAGGCGGAAGCTACTTTCTCGAGCGGCTGACGCTGGACGTGGAAGCCGCGGCAAACGAGTATATCCGGCGGATCGACGCGCTGGGCGGCATGATCCCGGCGATCGAGCGCGGGTTCCCGCAGTCGGAAATCGCGCAGGCCAGCTACGAGTACCAGCGCGAAATCGAACAGGGGGAGCAGGTAATCGTCGGGGTGAACCAGTTCACCGATGAATCCGAACAGCCCATCGAGGTTCTGGAGATCGACGAAACGGCCGAGCGGAAGCAGATGGAGCGCCTGGAGGCCCTCAGGAAACGGCGGAGCGCCGCCGAAGTCGCCAGGACGCTCGATGCCCTTCGCCGCGCGGCCGAAGGCTCCGAAAACACTATGCCCTATATTCTGGACGCGGTCCGGGCGTACGCCACGGTGGGCGAAATCTGCGGCGCGCTGAAGGATGTTTTCGGCGCCTACACGGAAACCAGCGCGCTGTAGCTCTCGCTAATCGTCCTGGCCGGCAAATCCGATACATACGTATGTCCCTGGCGCGGCGCACGAGTGTGGTGTTCCTGGGCACGCTGGCGTACCTGGCCTGGCTGGCGGCGTCGCGTTTCGTGTTCGTCATGAACGACGAAGGCATCTATCTGGACGGCGCTCTGCGCGTCTTCCACGGCCAGATGCCCTACCGGGATTTCTTCTCGATCACGGGACCGGGAACGTTCACGCTGGTGGCCGCGAGCTTCCACGTGTTCGGCGTCACGCTGTTCGCGGCGCGAATTCCGGTGCTTTTCGACATCGCGGTTATCACGGCGTGCTTGTTCTGGCTGACCAGCAAGTTGAGCAGCGCCCGCGCGGCGATCTTCGCGGTACTGATCTATGTTCCCTTTGCGACATTCGTCGAGACCGCGGTGGTGGTTAACCATCGATGGGACTCGGCAGCTTGGGCGATTTTGGCGGGAACGCTGATCGTCGCGGGGTCCTCGAAGCGGATGGGGCTGGCGGCGGGAATCGCGGCCGGCATGGCTGCCTGGTGCACGCCGACGGTCGCGCTGGCTGTAGTCGTGTTGGGCGCCTGCATCGTCGTGTATCGCGAAACAAGGCCGGTTGTTTGGGCGTATTGCTCGGGCGTCGCGCTCATGTTCGCGGCCGGAGCGATGTGGATCGTTTTCAGTGGAACCCTCCGTCCGATGCTGAAGTCGTTTCTATGGATCGCTTCAAATTACGCCGGCGCGAACCGCACCTGGTACGCCGCGGTTCCCGGCGGCTACGCCAACCTGTTGCTCGGCTCGGCATTGGACATTGCACTCGGTCTTGTGATCGTGGCGTTTTTCACCTTGCCTGCGACGCTGCCGTTTGTCAGCGCGATCTGGCTGTTCCAGCGTCCGTCAAGAAACGTGGTGATTCTGCTCTCCATCGGCGCAGCGTTGGTGCTGTCGGCCTATCCGCGCTGGGACCTGAATCATCTCACCTGGGTCGCGGCGCCGTTCTATGCGACGACCGCGGCGTTGATCACGCAATCTCTATCACCAGCTACAAGAAAAATCGTCGCTGGTACGGTAGCGGTCGCGGCAAGCCTCTGCTTGGCTGTGATTCTCCAACAGCGCCTTCGGGAGTCCACGCAGGTCACCACTCTGGGACGCGTCCACGGCCGCCCGGAGGACCTGAAGATGCTCGGAAACATCCAAGCGCGCGTTACGCCTTCCGACACGCTTTTCGTTTTCCCGTACCGTCCGTTGCTTTACTTCGTGACGGGAGCGCGGAACCCCACTCGATATTCCTTCTTGCAGCCGGGAATGGCTTCCGATCAGGACCAGGCGGAAACCGTGCGGGAGTTGCAGGCGCATCCGCCGCACTGGATCATTTACGCGCATGTGTCGCCGCGAGACATTTTGCTCACCTGGCCCAGCACCGATCCGCGGAGGATCGAGATGCCGCCGATCGAGTCTTTCCTGCGGGAGAAGTATCAAGGAGTGGAACGCTGGGGAGATCTGGAACTGCTGGAGCGGGCCGGATCGCACGATCGCGGTTCCGCGCACACTGCCGTGCGCCGAACCGCGACGGACTGAGCCGGATTCGCGTTAGAACCGGAATCCGAAGCCTGCGGACGGCTCCGCGCGATGGGTCAGCAGCTCGGCCGCGACCGTGGACGCGCCCAGGACCGGACTGTTATACACCAATCCGCGATACTGCGCGCGCAGGAACCAGCGGCTGCCGAGGTCGATGTCCGCACCCGCGCCATAGACGAACACCGGCCGGGCCAGCACGTCACCGCCGATATCCTTGGGGTCGAACAGCAGGCTCCCCGTACCGGCCAAGGCGAACGGAGTGATGCGATTCAACGGCAGGCGCAGAACGTAAGCGGCCGTGGCTTCGTGCGAGTACGCCTTGGTGCTGGACGTCACGCCGCCCAGCGCATAGCGTTGCGAATTGAGCGCGTACCCGTAATTGAACTCCACCCCGTGGTGCCGGTTGAAGTAGAAACGATACGTGCCCAGAACGCCGCCGCTATTGGAAGCGGAATGCGTCACGCCGTTTTCCGTGGTTTGTTTGACGAAACTTCCCAAAGCCTGCGCGGTCACGTCAGACCGGAAATCCTCGCTTTGTGCAAAAGCCGGCAGACCCATGGCCGACACTCCCAGCACAAGCGCGACAACACCTTTCTTTCCGAACATATGCGAGTTCTCTCCTTTGCCGGCAACCCGCCGGCCCTCATTTGCATCTACAGAGCTATGGATGTACGGGGGTAAAATCCGGCTTTGACCGATAGTCCGTAGTTTCTGTTCGATCGTCCAAAGCTGAAGCGGGTCGTAGATGGATGTAATTACGGATTTTCTTAGCGCTGTACGTGTGCAGGGTGTTTGTTACGGGCGTATGCAGGCGGCTGCGCCCTGGGGTCTTCACGCGGAATCCGGGCTGCACGCAAGTTTCGGCTTGATTTCGTACGGGCAAGCCTGGCTCTCACCGGCGGATGCCGAACCCGTTCCGCTTTTCCACGGCGATTTCTTTCTGCTTGCGCCTGGACGCGGATACGTTCTGGCCGACGATCCACGCACTGAACCGCGTGCCTTGCACGACTTGCTCCTGGAAAAGAAATGCGGCGAGCAGATTCGTTTCGGGGGCGGCGGAGCTCTGACCGCAATTCTCGCCGGCCGTTTCAATTTCGAAGAAACGCGCGGCAGGCCTCATACGGATTTCCTGCCGCCTCTGATTCTGATTCGCAGCGGCCAGCCTGGCTTGCTGGCGTTACAGAAGACGCTCGACCTGCTCGCGTCGGAGGCCGATCGCCCGACGCCCGGCTCCGAACTGGCCGTCCGGCGGTTAGCGGACTTGCTCCTCATCCAAGCGCTCCGCGCTCACATTGACGCAGCCGATGGGGAACGGACCGGATGGATGCATGCGCTGGCCGATCCGCAGATCGGCGCAGCGCTGCATGCGATGCACCGGCGCATCGATCATCCCTGGACCGTGGCCAGCCTCGCCGCCGAAGCCGGCATGTCGCGCTCAGCCTTCGCGCAGCGTTTCAAGGAAGTGATGAGCGAATCGCCGCTCGAGTACCTCACGCGCTGGCGCATGTATCGCGGCAGCGACCTGCTGCGCGAGAGCGATCGCAAGCTGGCGGACGTGGCCCAGGCCGTAGGCTACGATTCCGACGGAGCGTTCCACAAGGCGTTCAAGCGCGTTTTGGGAATCGCGCCGGGAGAGTACCGGCGATCGGTTGGGATGAATTGATCGCGCGCAGCGGATGGCGACCGGTTTGCAGCGGTAAGGACCTATCGCAGACACCCTCCTAGTTCGCGGGCGTCCCGGGAATCGGGGCTTTGCCATCCAGCGCGAGTACGAACAAATGCGCAGGCCGGGGAGGAGAGGCCGGACCCTTCGAGTCGCCTCCCTTCGCTGCGCCAGGTCCGCCCGCGCCGAATCCGCCACTGCCCTCAGGACCCGCGGCGACGCTGATGTATTGCTTGCCGTCGATCATGAAGGAAACCGGCGGGCCCATTTGCGAGGTGTGAAGATCCAGGTCGAGCAGTTTCTCTCCGGTATCGGCGCGGAATGCCAGCAGGCGGTTGTTGACGCTGGAAAAAACCAGATTGCCGCCGGTCGAGAGGCTTCCGCCCGCGAACGGCCCGGCGCCGGCGCCCGCCGCCCGCCAGCGCTCTTTCCGGGCGATCGGATCCCAGGCGTACAGGACGTTGCCCGTGGGACCGTCGGGTCCGATCTGCGGAAGAGGCTCCGGCTTGGGCCCGGCCGCCGCCTGCTGGGCAGCTTGAACCGCCGCAGCTTCGGCGTTGTCAGCCGCTCCCGGCGCAGGCGCGCCCTTGGCTTGATTCGCGCCGCGGCCGCGGCCGGTTTGGCCGCCGGTCAAGCCCGTTCCCATGTTGAATTGCCCGCGTCCGGCAGGTCCGATTTCGGTCGGAGCCGGAGTGAAGGTTTCCGTCGCCGCGTAGGTAGACCCCTGGCCCGCTGTTCCCGGGATGTACATGAGGCCGGTTTCGGGGCTGAAGGACCAAGGCGGCCAAACATGTCCTCCGGAAGGTCCGGGATTTACGGTGACGGGTGTCGTCTTATAACGCGCCGCGGGATTCACCATCGGACGGCCTTTCGCATCGATCCCCGTGGCCCAGGAAACTTTTGTGATGGGATCGGCGGAGATCAGCTCGCCGGTGACGCGATCCAGAACATAGAAGAAAGCGTCTTTCGGAGCATGCATGATGACCTGGCGCCGGCGTCCGTTGATCGTCAGATCGGCCAGCATCAGGTCGGCGATGGAGTCGTAGTCCCAGTCGTCGCCGGGGACTTCCTGGTAATACCAGACCATCTTGCCGGTCGCGCCGCGGACCGCGATGATGCTGCACGAGTAGAGATTGTCGCCGGGTCCGCGATGATAATCCGTCCAGGGCCCCGGTTGCCCGGTGCCAACGTAAACGATGTCGTGGTCCGGATCGTAGGCCATGCCGTTCCACACGCCGGCGCCGCCGCCGATTTTCCACCACTCGTTGCTCCAGGTTTTCGCGGCGGCTTCCAGTTCGGGATGCTCGAAGGGCTTGGAAGGATCGCCGGGGACGGTGTAGAAGCGCCAGGCCATTTTTCCGGTGTTGACATCGTACGCGGAAAAGAACCCACGGACTCCGTACTCGCCGCCGCTGACGCCGACGATCACCTTGCCGCCCTTGATGACGCGCGGGGCCATGGTGATCGTGTAAGGCATGGTTTCCGGGGATACACGGGTCTCCCAAAGCACGCGGCCCGTGGCGGCGTCCAGAGCCCGGAGGCGGCCGTCAACGGCCGGGGCGATGATTTTTCCTTCGTACATCGCGATGCCGCGATTCACCACGCCGCAGCAGATTCTGGATTGCCAGATTTGCTGGTTCACCTCGGGGTCGGCCCGCCAGATCTCTTTTTGCGTGCGCAGATCGACGGCGTAAACGACGCTCCAGGGCGTGATGCTGTACAGGACCCCGTTAAACACGATCGGCGTCGCTTCCTGGTGCGTCTGGGGATTGCCGGGAGCAAGGGGGACCTCGTACGACCAGGCCAGGCCCAGGCGGCTTACATTCGAAGCGTCGATCTGTTTCAGAGGACTATAACGCTGCTCGGCCCAGTTGACCCCGTAGCTGACCCATTCCTCGCCGGTCGGGCTTCCGGTTTTGAGCAGGGCGTCATCCACCTGCCGCCGCTGCTGGGCCAGCATGAGCCATCCCGACAGCATCGCAACGGCGGTAAACGGCGCCCACGATTTCCAGAATCCGGCGCGGAGCATAGCGAACCTCCCTGAGCTTACGATAACCAATGCTTTCAAAATAGCTCTTTGCTGGCCAACGCCGCACCTTCCACCAGCGCTGCGAATTTGGCCCACATGACGGGCGCGGGAACCCGCTCGATCACGTCCACCTGCGCGAATCCGCAGTCGGCGCCCGCGATCACGTTCTCCGGTCCGACGATCTTGGCGTAACGAACGATCCGGTCGGCGATAAGACGAGGATGCTCCACGGTGATGGTGTGGTGTGTAATGACACCCGGGATCAGAATCTTGCCGGGAGGCAGCTTGCAGCTCTGCCAAACGCGCCATTCGTGCTCATGCCGGGGGTTGGCGGCCTCGATGGAATAGGCTCCCGCGCGAACTTGCAGGATCAGGCCGGCGAGATCCCCGAGCGCCGCATCCGCCAGATGCGGGACATGCCAGCTTCCGAAGCAGACGTGATAGCGCACGCGGTCCTCGGGAATGCCGCGCAACGCGTGGTTCAGGGCCTCGACGCGGAGCTGCGCCCACTCGCGATACCGTTCCGGACTCTGCCGCATCAGGTGATCGTACATATTGGCGAGCACGGCATCGTCCACCTGAAGCAGCAAGCCGGCCTGATGGATCTCCAGATATTCCTGCCGCAGCGCTTCCGCCAGCGCGAACACGTATTCTTTTTCGGTGGCATAATACTCGTTCACGCCGTCATAGGCGGTGCTGGCGGGCGCCACGGCGGTGAGAAACGCTTCCTCGACCCGGACCTCTTTCAGGGCCGTTTGGAAATTCGCGATGGCCCGCCGAATCGGTTCGCGGTCGCGATATTCGATGGGTCCAATGCATGCCTCCGTCGGGCGGCCCGCGGCTACGCTCGGCATATCGCGAGCGATCACGTCGGCGAAGCGTTCCAGATCGCGGCCGAGCCATACGGCCGGACGCAACTGGTTCGGGCGGATTTCGAAGCCGGTAATGCGATTCAGCACGTAGTTGGACCAGCTCGACTTACCGAACTCGCCGTCGCTGATAATATCGAGGCCAACAGCCGCCTGCTTCTTCACGACCTCGACGGTGGCGCGCTGAAGCGTTTCGAGGTAGGCCGGCGAGGTTTCGGCATCTTTCGGACGATCCAGGCCGGACTGGGCCAGGGCCTTGAGTTCCGGAGGACGGACGAGGCTGCCGACGTGCGTGGTGAGAATCCGCTTTTCGCTTCGTTTCATGGTCAAAGCGCCTGTTCGAAACGAAACAGGCGCCGCGGGTTACTCACCAGCAGACGCCGCAAGGTTTCGGGATTTCTTTCCGCGACTTCCCAGATCCAACAATTGAGCAGCGCGCCGTCATTCGGCATCTGACCTTCCCTCATGTTGGGATGGGGCCAATCGGTCCCGGTGATGACGCGATCCGGGAATTCCGCCGAGAGTGCGTGCGCAAAGGGCAGGACCTTGCGCCAGTCCTCCGGTTTCCCGGAACCTGTAAGACGCTCCGGACAGGTGACCTTGGCGTAACAATCCGGCTTCTCCCGGAAAATGCGAAGAAACCGTTGAAAGCTCGGATCGTGCACGCCGTTTGCGATCACCGGCACGGCCATGTGATCGAACACCACCGGAACCGGAATCAACTTGATGTGCGGCTCGAGATCCTCCAGGTCGGCGGCTTCGCAGTAGAGATCGATATGCCAGTCGTTCTTCAGTTTCCCCGCCGCCCGCAAGTCTCGCAGCCGGTTCGCCATCGTGACCATCTCCTCCGGAGGAGGAGGATTGGTGAGGCGCTTCACGTAGCTGTAACGAACGCCGCGAACGCCCGCTACGTCCAACTCGGCCAATTGAGCGTCCGATATGTTCCGGTCGACGAACGCGACGCCCAGTGCCCTGCCCTTCGCTTTCTTCAGAGCGTTGAGCATGAAACTGTTGTCGGCGCCGTGGCAGGTGGCCGCCACGATGACCTCGCCCGAGAAACCCAGAAACGTATCCAGTTCTTCCAGCTTTCGCCAAGGAGCGAAGGCGGGGTCGTATTTCCGATCCTCCGACCACGGGAACGGCGTCATTCCGTTGCTGTTCACGTGGCAGTGCGTATTGATCGCTCCGGCGGGCATCTCGAACACGGGCTTTTCCGGGTTTGGATCCGGCGCGATGTTCTTCGGCCGAGGAGGCATCCGCTTGCGCGGCTTGTCGTTGTAGTGATGCCGGTTCACCTCGCGCGTCTCGGAGACCATCGTGTAATCTTTGCCCTCTTCCATCTGGTACTTCTCGAACAGATGGTTGACGATGACATCTTCGAGGTCGAGGCCGAGGTCCTTGCGCAGGCGGTCGCCCAGCGGACCTTTTCGCTCGGGCTTGTCGCCGAGCGCGAAGTTCACCGAGATCCGGCTGGTGGGACGTTCGGAGTCGCCCACGATGCAGTAGGCCCATGGCGCGAGCGTAGTCGCCACGCGGTTGCGCAGAACGGTGTTCCGCGGCTCTTCGGTCACCGGGTCGAGCGACTGATGGTCCTTCAGAAGCGCATGCATTTTCCTGAGAAGCTCGGCGTTGTTCTCAAGAAAGAAATTCTCCATCTCCTTGGAGCACTTCACTTCGAGATTGGGCATGTTTTCCCTCAGTGTAGCGTGGCCCTTGCAGGACCCCGGCCTGCCCGCCGGGTGCGCCTGCCCGAGGCGGACGGACACGGGCAACGCGGCGGCCGCAGAATCGGACGGACGCATCGTATAATCCCACAAGTGCAACTCAGCGCCGCCGACTGGGCCGTGGTCGGGCTCTATTTCCTGTTCAATCTCGCTGTCGGCTTTTATTACAAGTCACGCGCGCAGTCGAGTGTGGACGAGTTTTTTCTCTCCGGAAGGAACGTCCCGTGGTGGCTGGCGGGGACCTCCATGGTGGCGACCACGTTCGCCGCGGACACGCCTCTGGCGGTCACGGGCATGGTCGCGGCCAACGGGATCGCCGGAAACTGGCTGTGGTGGTGCTTCGTCGCAAGCGGCATGCTGACGGTGTTCTTCTACGCGCGCCTGTGGCGCCGGTCGGGCGTGACCACGGACGTCGAATTCGCCGAAATCCGCTATTCCGGGCGGCCCGCCGCCTTCCTGAGGGGGTTCCGGGCATTGTATTTAGGCATTCCGATCAACTGCATCATCCTGGGTTGGGTCAACAAAGCGATGGTCGACATCCTGATGCTGATTCTCGGCGTCCGCAAGCTCCAGGCGCTGGCGATTGTGATCGGGCTGATCGCGCTGACCTCGTTTATCTCCACGCTCTCGGGACTCTGGGGCGTGCTGGTGACCGATCTGTTCCAGTTCGCGGTGAAAATGGGCATGGTGATCGCGCTGGCAGTGTTCGCCGTGCGCGCTGTGGGCGGCATCGACGCCATGAAGCAGAAGCTCCTGCTGGTGGATGCGGCCCGCGGAACGACCGCCGGCTCGGTGCTGAATTTCGTGCCCGATCTCCATTCCGCCTGGATGCCGCTGCTGACCTTCCTGGTCTATATTTCGCTCAATTGGTGGGCGACCTGGTATCCCGGCGCCGAGCCGGGCGGAGGAGGCTACATCGCGCAGCGCATGCTCAGCGCCCGCGACGAAAAACACTCGCTGCTGGCAACGCTGTGGTTCAACGTCGCGCACTATGCCGTGCGGCCCTGGCCCTGGATTCTGGTCGGACTCACCTCGCTGATCCTGTTCCCGGGCTTGGAGAAGCCCGAGACGGGCTACATCCGCGTGATGATCCTGACGCTGCCGCCCTCGTTGCGGGGCCTGATGGTGGCGGCGTTCGCGGCGGCGTACATGTCGACCATCGCCACCCAGCTCAACTGGGGCGCAAGCTATCTGGTGAACGATTTCTACCGCCGTTTCTGGAAGCCGGGGCGCACGCAGGAGCATTACGTTCAGGTTTCGCGCGCGGCGACGGTGTTCCTGACGCTGGTGTCCGCGGTCATCACGTTCTACCTCGATTCGATCGCGGGCGCGTGGAAGCTGCTGCTGGTAACCGGCGCGGGCACCGGAGGCGTCCTGCTGCTGCGCTGGTATTGGTGGCGGATTAACGCCTGGAGCGAGGTTTCCGCGATGGTTACGGCGTTCCTAGTCTCGGTCGGACTGCAAACCGCCTTCGGCCTGGATAGCGACAAGCCCTTGGATTTCGCCTGGCTCATGATTATCACCGTGGCGATCACTACGGCCGTGTGGCTGGCGATCACGTTCCTGACGGCTCCAGAGAAAAAAGAGGTTTTGGTGGCTTTCTACAAGCGGACTCGTCCGTCTAAAGCCGGATGGTCGCCGATTGCCGCGCTGGCGCCCGAGGTGCAGCCCTCGCGGGACGGGCTCTCAAACCTGCTGTGCTGGGCGGGCGGCTGTATGCTGATTTATGGCGCGCTGTTCGGCGTCGGAAAACTTCTGCTGCATGAAACAGGCACCGGACTGGCGCTGCTCGCGATGGGAATGCTCGGCTTCGCGATCATTTATCGCAACCTTTCACGGAGGGGCTGGAGTGCGGTGGTGGACTAGGGGGTTCTGCGCCTTCCTTTTGCTTTCAAGCGGCTGGCTGCGCGCCGCCGGCCCGGTCGATTTCGGCAAGGCCGAGCTCGACGCCGCCATGGCCGAACGCAAGGTGAAACTCCGCGTTGACACCGAACTCAGCCTGGATCCTCCCGAGACTTTCCGCATCACGCTCTACAAGACTGGCATGGTGCGGATCACCGGCGGCGATCTGCGCGGGCTTATGTACGGACTCATCGAGGCGGCCGATCAGATTCGCGCAGCAGGCCGCCTGAAAGCGGTCGGCGGAAAGCCGGCCGCGCCGGTTCGTGGTGTCAGGATGGAACTCCGGTCGTACGACCTGACGCAACCCTGGTTCACTTCCGACGATCGCTGGCGGGCGTATTTTCAGACGCTCGCGCGGAGCCGGCTGAACCGGCTCAGCCTGGTGCTGCCATTCCAGCAAGCCGATATCGAACGCCTGCGAACTCTCTCCGAGACCGCGGCCGAGTTTGGGGTCGATTTCATATTGGGGATTCGCACCCTGGTTGGCGATCCGGATGAGATGAACGCGCGGCTCCGGGGCATTCTGGACAATTGCCCTCTGATCCGAGGAGTCCAGATCGAGGCCGGGGACGAGCCCGTCGAACTGTACAAAGACGGGGTGTTCGCGGCGCTGCGCGAATCGGGCCGGCGCGTCACTCTAGACCTGCGGAACCCGGGCGACCGGCCGGACCTGGCCCGGGCGGCTACGGCGTCCGGAACCCCCCTGAGTCCGTCGGGATTCGAGATGGACGCGCCCGGTCCGGATTTCCTGGGCGATCATGTCCAGGTTTACTGGAACCAGGGACGCCGCAGCTACGATCCAGCGCTTCAAGCCGCGAAATAAGTCTCAACGATCCTCCCTCCCGCCGCGTACTTCTGGATGAGACGAGCAATGCATGCCCTGGTTGGAGAGATCGGCCTGACACTTGACGAAACGGGAAGCGCGCCCAGTTTCGATGAACTGGTGCTGCGCCATCAGCAGCGTGTACTGCGGACCGCCTACCGGCTGCTGGGCCGGGTCGAGGACGCGCAGGATGCCGCTCAGGAGGTGTTCCTGCGGCTCCTGAAGAATCTGCACCGCATTGACCGTGACCCGCAGGCGTGGTTATACCGGGTCACAGTGAATGTTTGCAACGACCACTTCCGGCGGCTGACGATTTTTCCGGGCGAAGCTCCGCGCGAGCACGCCGATCCCGGGCCGGGTCCCGACGGCCTGCTCGCGCTAGAAGAGCGCAAGCGACTGCTGATGCAAGGTCTGCAAACCCTGCCTGAGCGGGAACGCGCGGCCGTGGTCTTGCGCGATATTGAAGGATTGCCGACGCGCGAGGTGGCTGCCATCCTGGGGGTGGAAGAGGTCACCGTGCGGAGCCAGGTTTCCACGGCGCGTCTTAAGCTGGCGAAACACGTGAGGAGAATGTCATGACGTGCGGGGAGTGTGAGGTCCGGATGGCCGCCGGAGAGATCAGCGCGGCGCTCGAGGAGCACCTGGGCGGCTGCGACGAATGCCGGGGTCTTTGGGACGAACTCCAGGCCAACCGGCATGCTTTGCGGGCGATGGGCCTGGAGACGGTTCCCGCGCCGGCTACTCCCACCCGTCCCACGCTTCCGTGGTGGAAATGGAGCTCGGCCGCGGCGGCGCTGGTTTTGTCAGCGGCGGGCGCCTGGTTTGCATCCAGGCCGCCGAAGCCTCCGCAAATTGTCTCCGTGGATGTGAACGTGACGGGAGTGGTTCAGCATGAAGCGCCCGTCGTGAAAGCGAAGATTCCTGACCGAATTCCGGCGCTCATTCCTGTTGCGAGTACGGAGCCGCTGAAAGTGAAAATGCTGACGCCGGATCCGGATGTGGTCATTTATTGGCTGGTGGACTAGAAGGGGTACCTAAATGAAACATTTGCTCATGGCAGTCGTGCTGACCGGCTCGGCGATGCGGGCGCAGGCTCCTGTGCCGCCTCCGTACCAACAGGGCAATCTGGAGCTGACGGTATATCTGCTGTCAGGTTTGGCTCAGGTAGATGCGGCGGATGAGGTTCCCGAGGACCTGACATCGACCGTGAAGCAACTGCGGTCGATCTTCAATTACAAGAGCTATAAGCTGAGCGAGTCGTTCATGCTGCGCGCTCGGCTGGGTGGCGGCGCGAAGGCCGCCGGTGTCGTTCCGGGCGAATCGGCCATGCACTACGATTTCCAATTTGGCCCGGTGACCGCTACTTCCGAAAACCCTGCGCTGTTCCGCATAAACGGCCTCCGCATTAACTTGACACGCCCGCCGCGCCGCCTGGGCGGAGAAACTTTGATTGACACCGTCGCCAGCATCCGCACCGACTTGGATATCCGCGAAGGTCAGAAAACGGTCGTGGGCAAATCGAGCGTCAACGGCTCAGGCGACGCACTGATTTTGGTGATCGTGCCGAAGCTGGTGAATTAGCAAACCCGAGGCGGGCAAGCCCGCCTCCTACTTCGTGACAGGTTGAAGGGTGCGGCTTTCGATAATGTGGTCGATCAAGCCGTATTCCAGAGCCTGGTCCGGCTCCAGAATGTAGTCGCGATCCACGTCGCGCGCGATCTTCTCGATGGGCTGGCCGGTGGCGTTGGCCAGGATCTGATTGAGCGCCTCGCGCATCCGCAGAATTTCCTTGGCGTAGATATCGATATCGGTCGCCTGCCCCGCCAGGCCGCTCATGGACGGCTGGTGGATCAGGATGCGCGCATGCGGGAGGCTGTGGCGCTTGCCTTTGGTTCCGCAGGCGAGCAGCACGGCCGCCATCGAAGCCGCTTGGCCCACGCAATAGGTGATGATGTCGGGCTGCACCAGGCGCATCGTGTCCAGAATCGCCAGGCCCGCGGTGATCGAACCGCCCGGAGAGTTGATATACAGGGAAATGTCTTTTTCCGGGTCCTCCGCCGCCAGGAACAGGATCTGAGCGATGATCAGGTTCGCTACGTTGTCGTCAATCGGGGTGCCCAGGAAAATAATGTTCTCCTTCAGCAGCCGCGAGTAAATATCGAACGCGCGTTCCCCACGCGAAGTCTGCTCGACGACCATTGGAACCAGAACCGAATTGTGCATACGTTCTCCTTGGCGGGACAGCGGCCGGGTTTCGCAAGCCGGCCTTCTAAACTCTATGATACGCGACCGGATAGCGGCCAGGTCCTCAGGCGTGATCTTGGACCCGAAACCTGCCGATATAATTCTAGGATAAGCGGCCGGCTTATCCGGCCGCGGGGAAGACATGCGTGTTTTGATCGCCGATGACAGTATCGTATCCAGACACCTGCTGGAGGCAACGCTCCGTAAGTGGGGATACGAGGTCGTTGTCGCCACGGATGGCGTCGAAGCCTTGAATCTCCTGCAAGGCGAAAATCCGCCGCGGCTGGCGATCCTGGACTGGGTCATGCCGGGACTTACCGGGCTGGAAGTCTGTAGCCGCGTGCGCGAAGGAACCAAGAACAAGGATCTCGATTACACCTACATAGTCCTGCTCAGCTCCAAGAGCCAGCGCGAGGACTTGATCCTGGGGCTGGAGTCAGGCGCGGACGACTATCTCACCAAGCCGTTCGATCAGCACGAGCTCAAGGTTCGCCTGCGTGCCGGCACGCGCATCCTGGATCTTCAGCGGCAACTTGTGACCGCGCGCGAGGAATTGCGCGAGCAGGCGACCAAGGATTTTTTGACGCGCATTTGGAACCGGTCGTCGATTCTGGACGTGCTGGCGCGCGAGCTGGCGCGAGGTGTGCGGGAACAGCGCGCCGTCGGCGTGGTGCTGGCGGACCTGGACCGGTTCAAATCGGTCAACGACACGTACGGCCATTTCGCGGGCGACGCCGTGCTGCGCGAGTTCACGCGCCGGATGATCGCGGCCATGCGGTCCTACGATTCGATCGGCCGGTATGGTGGAGAAGAGTTTCTGATCATCTTGCCGGGCTGTGACGAACGGTGCACAGGAAGCCAGGCAGAGCGGCTGCGCATGGCGCTGGCGAATGAGCCGATGCGGATCGGCGAGGTCGAGCACCAGGTGACCTGCAGCTTCGGCGCGACGAGCTGGGATCCCGACTCAAACGTCACCGCCGATGAACTGATCCACTTAGCCGACGATGCCCTGTACATGGCCAAGCACCAGGGACGAAACTGCGTGGCCGTGCTCACGCCTCCGGCGAGGCAGTCTGTGGCCCAGCAGAAGTAGCCCGCCCGGCTCGTCCCGTGGCCCGTCTGACCCGGTTCGCGGGAAACCCGCGATCTCGTCCCTCCAAGGCGCAGGAGGCGGGCTTGGCCGCCTGCCGGTCACTAGCGCCCCAGCGTGGCGAGGGCCTGCGCCTCGGCCGATTGCATCTGACCGACGGGACCCACGCCCTCGGCCGTCTTGAACTTCACAGAAACCTGCGCGACCTCCAGCCGCAGCGCGTTCGCCAGAGATTCGCGGATCGGCTGCCGGAAATCCTTGAGCTTGGGTTGCTGTAGGACGACCGTGGCGTCGATGTGCATGATGGCGAATCCGCACTCGCGCACCAGTGCCGCGGCGTGCGCCAGGAATTGCAAGCTGTCGGCATCCTTCCATTGCGGATCGGTGTCCGGGAAGTGCATCCCGATATCACCCAGCGCGGCCGCGCCGAGCAAAGCATCCGTGATCGCATGGGAAAGGATGTCAGCGTCTGAGTGGCCCTCCAGGCCCAGCTCGCTCGGCACGGTTACGCCGCCCAGGATCAGCGGCCGCCCGGCGGCGAGACGGTGCACGTCCCACCCCAACCCTGTGCGGATTTCCGTCACGCCGGTTCGCTCACGATGCAGTCTGCCCCGCGACTTCCTCGGAGAGGAACAATCGCGCCAGATCCATGTCGGTGGGTTTCGTGATCTTGATGTTCCGGTCGCTGCCCTGCACGACGTGGACGTCGAGTTCTTCCAGCCGCTCGACCAGGCTGGCCTCGTCGGTGCCGGTGAAGCCGTCTTTACGCGCGCGGGCGAAGGCGCGTTTCAGCAGATCGAAGCGAAATACCTGAGGCGTCTGCGCCATCACCAGATGCTCGCGCGAGAGCGTCGCCCGGATCTTGTTCTTGTGCACTTGCTTGATGGTGTCCACGGGAACGATACCCAAGATCGCCGCGCCGGTCTTCGCCGCTTCGGCGATCACCTTTTCCACCAGTTCCGGTTCAATGAACGGCCGCACCGCGTCGTGAACGGCCACCAGGTCGGTGTCCGGCGCGATGGTCGCAAGCGCGTTTTCGACCGATTCCTGCCGCGTATCGCCGCCCTCGACGATCCGGACCGGCTTGGAGGGATGCTCGTGATGGATCAGCCCGCGCGCCCAGTCCATATCCTCGGCGCGCAGGGCCACCACGATTTCGCTCACGGAGGGGCAGCGCAGGAACTTGCGGATAGTGTGGATCAGGATCGGCGCGCCCTCCAGCAGCATGAACTGCTTGCGGCTGGTGCCTGATTTCTCGCGCCCCATGCGGGTGCCAAGGCCGGCGGCCGGTAGGATGACGGAGACGTTCATGGGCGAACTAACGATTGTATACCGTGGAGCGGAACCCAAAACAGGCGCGGCGCGCGATCCAAGGGCTCACTGGAGCGCACAAGCCGAGAAGTCGAGAGTCTCGAGTTGCGTGGATCGTTCCCTTTCCGGAGATTTAAACGGACAGTTTCAGCGCCGGTCGCAGAGTTCCTCTACGCCCCCGTCCCCGCCGCGGGCGCCGCCTCGCGCGCCGGGCGCTCCTTCTCGTATACCGCGTGCGTACGCTCGTCGAAGCGGCCGAAGATCATTTTGCCGGCCGTGGTCTGCAACACGCTGGTGACCACCACGTCGATGGTTTTCGAGATCATCTTGCGCGCATTATCCACCACGACCATGGTGCCGTCGTCCAGATAGGCCACACCCTGGTTGTATTCTTTCCCTTCCTTGAGAATGAACACCCGAATGGTTTCGCCCGGCAGGACCACGGGTTTCAGCGCGTTCGCCAGCTCATTGATGTTCAGAACCTCGACCCCGTGGAGCTGCGCCACCTTGTTCAGATTGAAATCGTTGGTGACAATCTTGCAATCGTACAGCTTCGCCAGCTCGATCAGCTTCAGGTCCACTTCGCGGATGTTGGGAAAATCGTCTTCCAGGATCTGCACGTTGAGCTGCGGCATTTTCTGGATCCGCTGCAGCACATCCAGCCCGCGGCGGCCGCGATTCCGTTTCATCGAGTCGGAGGAATCGGCGACCATTTGAAGTTCGCGCAGCACGAACTGCGGAATCACCAGCGAGCCGTCCACGAAGCCAGTCTCAGCGATGTCGGCGATCCGTCCGTCGATGATGACGCTGGTGTCCAGAATCTTGAAGGAATTCTTGGTGACTTTTTCGCCTCCGAAAATTCCTCCAAACGCCGCCAGATTCAGCATGTCACCCTTGGCTGCGCCCACCACCAGGCCGCAGTAGGTCATCAAAGCCAGAATCAAGACTTCGAGGAAGGGCACCGTGTTATCGCTATCGGGCATGGCGCGCTCCAGCACAAGCGAAATGAGGAACGCTCCCAGAATGCCCAGAACGCTGCCGAACGCCGCGCCAAGCAAGCGGCGCATGCTCACCTGCTTGATCCGGATTTCGAAAACCACGACGCAAGTTCCCGCGACAACTCCGACCAGAACCGCAAGCGGTCCCACGAGGTTGAACGGGTGAAGAAAATAGGCGGCGAAGCCAAGCAAGCCGATGAAAAGAAGGCGGATAATCAGTAGTTCGCCCATGACGCTCTCGCACTCCCGCACCCCTGCGGGCAATTATTAAGAATACTTAGGGATTGAGTATAGCACTCTTTGGCCAAATCCCAGGGCCAAGTTGGAGGGACACTTCAAGGTGGACGTCCGCAGAAGAGTGCGCGCGGGAGTTTTGTTGGGCCTCATTGCGGGTGCCCGTGCGCCCTTTGCGGGCTACAGAGCCTTCGCGAGTTCCTCGGCGAAGGAGCTTTGCGGGCCGCGATTTTCGTTGCCGCGTTTCACAGCGCTTTTCTTGTTGCGGCGCGCGGAAGGCTGCCGGTGTTCGGCTCCCTGATGGGCGCCGTGTCCACTGCCGTGACCGGCGGGAGCTCCGTGCGAAGATCCCGGACCGCCGGGCGGGCGGCCTTGCCCTTTGGGCCGCGCCGGCTGGGCGGGATTCGCGCGCAGCAAGCGATCCTCCAGCGGGGCGCGGTCGAACCGGCGGATGATGGCGTTCATCTCCTCCGTGTTGGGCGCTTCGATAAACGCGAAGCCCTTGGACTCCTGCGTTTCGGGATTGCGGATGACCTTAATTGCGTCCGCGACCAGGTTTTCGGCTGTCAGCCATCCCTTGATATCGTCCGCAGTGACCCAGGCGGGCAAGTTGCCCAAAAAGACGGTAAAACTCATTCCGTGATTGTCTCTGTCTCCGTGAGAGGGGGTATTGCCTCCCTGAAAGTTGTCCGGGAAGGCACTATCATGCTACCACAACGCATCAAGCCGGCCGGAACGGTCCGCAGGCAGCCCTGTGTCTGCGGATCTGGATGCGCCATTATTTTACGACCAGCGAATACGGCATCAGCCGCTGTACGCCACCGCGAGCGAGGGACCGCCATGGCAAGGGGCCGACGATCGATTGGATCGCCGATTCCAGTTCGGAGGTATCGTTCGAGCGGCTGAATAGCAACTCAAATAACGTCCGCCGCGGGGGATAGGTTACAAGGGTCACCTGCTCGGATGCGGGAATGTTGGTGCGCTGCTTGATCATGTCCACGGCCCGGTCCAGGCCTCCGATGACATCCACCAGCCCGTTCTGCTTTGCCTGAGCGCCGAGCCAGACGCGGCCCTGCGCGAGAGGCTCCACCTGATCGTAGGGCCGTTTGCGGGCTTCGGCGACCCGCTCCACAAAGCCTTTGTAAAATATTTGGATCTCGCGCTGCACCTTCTCGCGCTCTTCGGGGGTGAGCGGTTTGCTCTCGGAATCGATGGCGGCGAAACGCCCGCGAGTCAGAATTTCTTTCTTCACGCCGATCTTGTCGTACAGCCCGCGCAGGTCCACTTTGCCGAAAAACACGCCGATCGAGCCCGTGAGCGTGTTGTTGTAGGCCAGCACCGGATCGCCTGTCATGGCGATGAAATACCCGCCCGAAGCCGCCAGATCGGACATGGAAATCAGCAGCGGCTTTTTCTTGCTCAACTCTTTCATCGCATGCAGAATGTCGTCCGAGGCGATGCCGTCGCCGCCCGGCGAATCCAGGCGCACGATCACACCCCGGATGCTGGAATCGTCGGCCACCTGGCGCAGCAATCTCACCATGCTGAACGCTGTGATGCCGCTCTCGGGTACATCCTCGCCCGGACTGCCCCGGGTGATTTCGCCATCCCCAGTCACGTAAGCGATTCTCGGTCTGCCGCCCGGCTCCGCGCCGGCGGCCCGGAGGTAGCTACGCGCACCGATTTTCTTCAAATCGGTTTTGAGCTGCGTGTTGAGCTGCGCGACCATGTCGTCTTCGAAAATCAGGCCGTCCACGAGTCCGCTATCGAGGGCGCTTTTGCCGATGAAGGGGCCCTGATCGATGACGCCACGCACCGCGCCCGGAGGCAGCTTGCGGCCCTGGGCCATCACCTCCACCAGGTTCCCGAAGTACTGATCGAGTATCTGATTCGTGACCTCGAGCGTTTCCGGACTCGGAGACGTGCGCGTGAAGGTATCCGGCGCGTCCTTATACTTGCCGACGTGCTCGAATTCCATGTTCACGCCGAGCTTGTCCAGCGTGCCTTTGAGATACAGCAGCTCCGCGCGGATTCCCTTGACGTCGAGCTCGTCCTCGGGCGCCATATAGATCTTGTCGGCGGCCGTTGCCAGATAGTATTCGCGCGTTCCGCCGTTGCGCAGGTAGGCATAAACGGGCTTGCCGGATTTCTTGAACTCCAGAATCTGCGAGCGCAGTTCTTCAAGCTTGGCCCAGCCCGCGTCGAGTCCCCGCGGCTCGACCAGCAAAGCCTTGATGCGCGCATCGGCCGCGGCGCGATGCAGCATCTTCCAGGTGTCGAGCACGGTCAGGGGGGGCTGCTGCTGCACAATGGGGAGCGCGACTTCGACGGGCGCTTGTTCGGGGACCTCGCCCTGGAGGTTCAGCACCAGCGCCGTGCTGTCGCCGATGGAAACGGGCCGCTCGCCGCCGAGCGTGGACGCCATGCGGACCGCGGCGAATCCCAGAATGACGATCACCAGACCGGCGAACAGGATACCGATGACGAATCCGAGCAGGAATTTTTTCATGATTCCCCTAACCGACCTTTCTGCTCCCATCGGGCTCAGCCGGCGAGCACGAATGGATTGTCTCGCCACGTTCGGCATGCGCCACCAGGAGCAGTCGGTTCCGCGCGGACCATCCGACTGTAATGTATCGCAGTTCCGTACCCGAATGGTCCGGATCGGGCGGAGGCTCGTTGGATCGCCAAATACGTTGATTGCTTCGCTGCGGGAGACCCCAATGCATTCGAAGATTCCGCGCGGCTTTTTCCGCTCTGCCATTTCCTCGCATGAAAGGAAACGAGCCGCTCGACTTGCAGCCCTCCGTCAAGGTATGATGGCAAACCATTGGAGGTTTCTGAATGAGACTTACGAAAGTTCTGGTAGCTCTTCTCTCCACTGTTGCTTTCTTTGTGTTGCTGGCACAGAGCGACGCGGATTACCAGGGGTGGATGAAATCGGCGGTCGCCGCCAAGGGCAAGGTAGCGAAGGGAATCGCCGCCAAGGATAAGGGCACGGTCGAGACGGAAGCCAAGGCCATGGAGGCTTCGTTCAAGCAGATCGAGGACTATTGGCAGAAGAAAGGCGCAGCCGACGCAACCGGCTTCGCGAAGCAAGCGGTCTCCGCGTCCGCTGATATCGCCAAGGCTGCGGCAGACGGGAATTTCGACGCCGCCAACGCTGCGATGACGACGCTGGGCGGCACCTGCGGCGGCTGCCATATGGCGCATCGCGCCAAGGGCGACAGCGGCTTCCAGATTAAGTAGAGGTTTTCACCGGCGCTGTGCGCTCCCGGCCCACAGCGCCGGCAGTGTCTCTGCACGTTTTCCGGCAAGCCGAACGGCTCGTGCGGGAGCTCGCTAAAACGTAGTTTCCCGTGGGGCGGGTTTCCACAAATCCGCTGCAAGCCCGCCTGCCGGGCGCCGGCGCAAAGATTTTTCAGATACGAACCTTCTAACCAAGGGCCCGCAACCGGCGCAGGCCGGCAGTCTACTTATTAGTCGGATTGAGAAAGCCCCCGCGCGCCTTTCGCGGGTCAGGGAGGCGACGGGGCACCGGAAGAATCATCGGCTTTCTCGGCCCCGCCCGCACCGCGCTTGGGGCCCAGCCCCAGGGCGATCAGCGATAGCGCGCCGAGCTTCCCATCGTCGTCGATATTCTGGTCGCGCTGAAATCGCTTGAGCGCTTCCACCGAGTCGGGTCCCCACGCACCGTTCACGGGTCCGGAATAGTAGCCTCGGTCCGCCAGCGACTGCTGAATTTCCTTGTAGCGGTCCGGGTCCGGCTCGCGTTGCGTGGAGCGGCGATAGCGCGCGGTCTGTTTCGCGCTGGATTTTTTCGCGCTGGACGTTTTGGAAGAGGCGGCCTTCTTCTCCGCGGCGCCTTTGGCGGCAGCAGTCCCCTTTGCCTTGCTGGTCCTGGCTGTAGATGCCTTCTTCGCGGTCTTCTTCGCGCCAGCAGGCTTGGTTTTTTGGACAGGCGCCGCCGCGATCACCGCCAGAGCGGCGCTTACGGCAAGGAGACCAATCCAAATCGCCCGGACCCGCAATGTCCTAGCGCCCCGGCAGAATTCCGGACAGATAGGTACCCTGCGGACCATCGGGGGCAGGCCGAGTGGGGGCAGCCTTTCCGCGAGTTGGCCGCACACTTACATTGGGGGGCGCGATGCCGCGCACGATGTGGAACGCAACCGCATCGCCGGGCTTGAGCTTCTGCTGAACCTTGCGGATGTCCTCCAGCGAGTTCACCGGCTGCCGGTTAATCGCGTCGATCACGTCGCCATTCTGGATGCCGATTTCTTCCGCAAAGGAATCCTCCTCTACGAGCGTGACCATCACGCCGCGGCGGGTATCGACGTTCTCGCGCTCCTGCTCAGTCAAGGCGCGCGGCCGGAAGCCGAATTTCACGTCGCCCGCGGGTTCCGCCTTGCTGGTGACCGGCTCGACCGGCTTGCTGTCACCGACGATATCCGGACGGTCTTTGTAAAACTCGCTGCGGTCGGCGATGACTACTTTGAGCGTTACGGGCTGCCCGTCACGATCGACGCTCAGAGTCGCGGTGTTTCCTACTGGCGTGTCGGCGACGTGCGAGATGAGATCGTCGCCATCCTTTACTGGCGACCCGTTAATGGCCGTGATGATATCTCCGGGCCGGACTCCGCCCTTATCCGCCGGACCGCCCTTGGAAACGCTCTCGATGATCGCTCCGTGAGCCACGCCCAGGGCTTTCAAGGTTACCTCCGGCTGAAGGCTGCGGTCCAGGCTCACGCCCAGCGACCCGCGGGTCACCCGCCCGATCCGGATGATATCGTTATAAGCCCGCGCGACCATATTGACCGGCAGCGCGAAGCCGACGCCTTCCGAGCCGCGTCCGCTGGTCGCAATCATGGTGTTGACGCCAATCACTTCGCCGCGGATATTCAACAGCGGTCCCCCGCTGTTGCCGGGATTAATGGCGGCGTCGGTCTGGATGAAATGCTGGAAGGCCCGCGCGCCGAGCTGCGCCGGACTGCGTCCGATGGCGCTGACGATGCCCGCCGTGACCGTCGCCTCCAGGCCGAACGGCGACCCGATCGCGACCGCCCAGTCTCCCACCTGCACCGAGTCGGAATTGGCGATCGTGACCGGCTGTAGCGGCTTGCCGGCATCGATCTTAATTACGGCCAGGTCGGTTTCATAGTCGGTTCCGATCACGCGCGCCCGATATTCGCCCGGATCGTCGTGCAGCCGCACGCGAATTTTGGTGGCGTTTTCCACTACGTGGTAATTGGTCACGATATAGCCGTTCTTATCTACGACGAAACCGCTTCCCGAGGCTTGGCGCTTGGGCGAGTCCGGGATATCCTGCCCGTCGCCGCCTCCGTTGGGGCCGAAGAAACGTCTGAAGAACTCGGGCACATCGTCGCCGTTATCATCGGGAGCCCGCCCGCGCGCCGAAGACCGCTCGGGAGGCGCGACATCGACGGTGATGTTCACGACGCTGGGTTCCAGCCTATGCGCGAGGGCCGTAAAATCGTTGCCCAGGGCGGAAAGCCGGGGAACCGTCAGCGGGGTGGCGTCGGGGGCGACGTTCTGGTCGCGAGCCGCGTTCACTTGCGTGTTGATCAATGTTCCGATCAAGATGCCGATCGAAAGCGTGAACAGCATCAAGGCCATGGACATCAGTTTTTGCTGGCGCATTTTTTGAAACAGCTTCATCGCAGTCTTCTTTCCCCAGTTTGTACCTACCGGTACTGGGCTGTCGTACCCATTATAAGTGCCGCAGCGCAATGGACGCGACTCGCTTGCCTGCGGTTTCCCAATTCGGCTTCCTGGCCCGCAAAGGGCGCGGGCGTCTTCCATGAAACCGGGCAAGCTGCGTGCGCGCTTTGTTTCGCGGGCCTTTGCTTTGACATTCGGCCTATTCCGCGGTGAGCAACAGGCAGAGCGCCAACAGAATCCGCCGCAGACCCAGCTCGCGGTTTTCCGGATGAAACCATTCCGCCGCGCTATGAGCGCCGCCGCCCAAGCCTCCGGCGCCGATAGAGATAGCCGGAATCCCGAGCGACAGCGGAACATTTGCATCGGTGGAGGAGCAATCCAGGCGGCTGCGAACACCCAGGAACGCATCCACGGCCAGCAGGCAGTTCAGCATGGGCGAGCCCTCGGCCAATTCACCGCCGGGGCGCGAGCCGATTTCCTTCACGCGCGCTGCGACGCGCCCGCCGGTGGCCCGGCTGTTTTCGGCCTCCGCGGCCTTGGCCATGCAGGCGGCGAGCAAGGACGCCATCTCGTCGATCCGCTCGGATTTCTCGGACCGGAGATCGACTTTGGCGCGCACCTCGCTGGGGATGCATGTGATGCTTGTCCCGCCCTGGATCAGTCCGAAATTGAACGACGAGCGAGGAGCTTGCTCGCAGGGCGCGGCATCGGTGAAGTCGGCGATCGCCCGGCTAAGAGCATGAACCGGATTGCCTGCGCCATAATCGCTCCAGCTATGCCCGCCCGGACCGGTTACCATCACTTCGAATCGCCGGCTCGCTAAAGCCCTGTTGGTGATGTGATCGGTATTCGGCCCGTCCAGAACCAGGAACGCGCTGGGCCGCGACGCGTTTGCATTCCGGCAGAGATACCGCATGCCGCATAGGTTCCCCTCGCCCTCCTCGCCCACGTTGGCGATCAGCAGGGGAGCCAAAGGCGCCTCGGCCAGCAGGCCGGGGGTATGGTTCCAAGCGGCGGCGAGCGCCAGCAGCGCGGCCAGACCCGCGCCATTGTCGGAAACGCCGGGGCCGAGGATCCGGCCATCGCCGGAAACGGTGACGTCTTCGGGAGAGCGCGGCGCGAGTACGGTATCCAAATGCGCCGTAACCGCCACGGTGGATCGTTCGCGGCGTTCCGGCAGGCCGGCGACCACATTGCCGGCGCGATCCACGCGGGCGTCCCAGCCGAGTTCCCGGAAGCGTTCGGTCATCCACTCGGCCCGCTCTTGTTCGAGAAACGTGGGCGCAGGGATGCGGCACAGCTTCAGGTGCTGTTCGTTGATCCAGGCACGTTCGCGCCGGAACCAATCCAGCGCTGCGCGAATTTCGGGGGTACGGGCGAGATCCGCGACGGAACCGGCTACCAGAGGCATGCGAATTTCCAGTCTACCGTGCCCGAATCGCGGCCGGATTCAGATCTTGGAAGCCGGATAGCGGCTTCGCATCCAGTGCACAAATTCATCGGGCGCAGGCATCGTGGAGAGCCTTCCCTGACGCACCAGGGCCCAATCGTCAAAACGGCCGCTTTGTTTCACTGCCGCCAGAGATGTTGGCGGGTCCAGGCGGGTGAGGAACTCCAGATCCGCCACGGCGGATTTTGGATTTTTCGGATCCGGCCGCCCGGCGGACCGTACCGCGGCCAAACCGACAATGCCTGTAACGCTGCCGGCCGAATTGCTTCCTGAATGGTAGATGAACACCCGGTCGCCGGGCTGCATGGCGCGGATTGTCCGGACCGCCTGAGGATTGGTGACTCCATCCCAGACGGTTCGTTTTTCACGTTCCAGGTCGTCAATCGAGTAGGTGTCCGGGTCAGTTTTGGCCAGATAGTAAGGCATAGGGATCGCCGAATGTTCTAAAAGTTCCGGTACGGTGGTTACTAGACACGTTCCGGATCAAGAATTCTAATCGATGGTATCAGTCCAGCGCCGTCCGATGGCAACGATCTACAATAGAAGGTACTTACGGCCGGCGACGCTGGAGGAGGCGAAGATGGCGACCGCCAATAGAATTTTCCCGTTCGTTTTGATAGTCCTGGCTTGCAGTCCCGCGTGGGGGCAGGCCGGCAAGAGTGTGCCCGCGACTGGTCCCCAGGTGTACGATGCTCCAAAGGTGACCACGGGGGAGAATCCCACGGCGCAGCCGGTGGATCCCAAGAGCTACCAGATTGGACCCGAGGACGTGCTTCGGATCGAGGTGTTTCGGGATCCGGACATGACCCGAACCGTCAACGTCCGGCCGGACGGAAAAATCACCATGCCGCTCATTGGGGATCTCCAGGCGGAGAACCTGACGCCGGAGCGCCTCGGCGCCCAGATCAAGGAAGCGCTCTCGCAATTTGAGAATAATCCGCAAGTGGACGTATCCGTTCTGGCGGTCAACAGCAAGTCCTTCGCGATCATCGGACGCGTAAACCGTGTTGGGAAGTGGCCGCTGGTCACGCCGCTTCGCGTGTTCGACGCCCTGGGGCTGGCGGGCGGCTTTCAGGATTTCGCCAACGACAAAGACATTCAGATCGTTCGTGGAAATCAGCGGTTGCACTTCAACTACCGGGATTTCGTGAAGGGCAAGAAGGAAGCTCTCGATCAGAACATCTGGCTGCAAAACGGCGACACGATCGTCGTGAAATAGGCGTAATCACAACAGGCCGGGCGAGGATTTCGACAGAATGCAACCGACAGAAAATTTTGACATACCGCGGCGTCCTCTGGACGTAGAGGACTACATCGACATCGCGCGCCGTCACAAGGGCTGGATTTTCGGGCCCTTCCTGCTGACGCTGGTGGCCAGCGTGGTGGGAGTTTACCTGTGGCCGGACAGCTATGAATCGATCGCGGTGGTGAAGATTACCCCGCAACAGATTCCGCAAAACATGGTCCAGTCCTCGATCACACAGGACATGTCGGATCGTATCAGCTCAATGGCGACCACGGTTCTGAGCCGGAATATCCTTACGGCGATCGTCAACGATCTGGACCTTTATCCGCGGCAGCGGAAGCGCATGCCGATGGAAGACGTAATCGAGATGATGCGCAAGGACATCCAGGTTAACCCGATGATGGCGGCGGGCTCCAATGGGCGGAACGTTCCTGCCTTTACGGTTCAGTTCAAGTACGAAAACCGGTTGCTCGCGAATAAGGTGGTCGCCCGCCTGGTGGACCGGTTCACTTCCCAGGACACCACCGACCGCTCCAACGCCGCCAGCGGCACCACGCGGTTTCTGAGGGATCAGACGGAGCAGGCGAAGAAAGAGCTGGACGAACTGGAAGACAGACTCTCGAAATTCCGCATCGAGAATAACGGCCGGCTGCCCGATCAGGTGGCCGCGAATTCGCGCCAGTTAGAAACGCTCCAAACGAACTATCAGTTCCTCACAAGTTCCAAAACCCGCGCCGATCTCGACAAGCTCCAGATCGAGACGAATTTGCGTGTGGAGGAAGCTCGAAAGAAGGAACTGAGCCAGGTGGCCGCGCCGGCTCAAGCTGCCGCGTTCGCAATGAAAAGCGAACGGCTCCTGGCCGCCGAGCGGGACGTGCAGAACGTGCAGGACGCTCTCAATCTCGCGCTGCAAAGCAAGACAGACGCGCATCCGGACGTGAGGAATCTGAGGGGCCGTCTGGAGGTGGCGAAGAACCGCGAGGCGCAGATCGAGAAAGACGAAGCCGCCGCGAAGGGTTCCGCTCCCGCGGCTCCCGCGGCGAACCGCCAGCTTCAGTTGCAACTGATGGAGATTGACGGAAACATTCAGCGCTATCAATCGGCTGTCCGCGCCAAGGATCTGGAGATCGCGGACCTGCAAGGGAAGATCAAGCAAGTGGAGACCTCCATCGACAAGCTGCAAAAAGAGATCAGCTCCGCGCCTTTGGGCGAGCAGCAATATAGCGATATCGTCCGGGAACGGGATCTGGCAAAGGCGCGCTACATCGACTTAAACGGGCGTCTGAGCGCGGCGGAGCTTTCCCAGGATTTGGAAACTCGGGGGCAGGGGGAGAAGCTGGAGCTGCTCGATCCTCCTTCTCTGCCTCTCAACCCGACGGAGCCCAAACGTCCGATGGTCATCGGGATGGGCGCCGGATTGGGTCTGCTGTTCGGAGTGGTGGTTGCGGCCGCGCGCGAAATGAAGGACACCTCGCTCAAGAACCTGAAGGATGTGCGCGCCTATACGCAGATGGCGATCTTGGGAAGCGTTCCGCTGCTGGAGAACGATTTTGTGGTGCGGCGGCGGAAACGGATGGCCTGGCTGGGATGGACGACCGCCTGCCTGATGGCGGTGGTCACCATAGCGGGTTCCATCGTGTACTACTACAGCCAGAAGTCGTAGGCATTCGGAGGGAAAGAATCAATGAGCCGAGTTCATGATGCGCTCCGGCGGGCCGAAAAAAGCGGGGCCGCGCCTGCGCCGGTGCAGCCCAAGGCGGAGACGGGGAGCACGGCGGCCCGGGCGGATGCCCCATTCATTCCGGGCGCTGGCGCCGTTGCGAGCGCAGCGGGGACGCTGCCTAATCTGGCATCCTCCAACCTGACGGGCTTGCTGGAGCAGGTGGAAGAGGTTCCTTTCCGCGCCGCCACGGATGCCCTTCTGATCGATTCCGCGCGTCCGCACGAGCCGCCCATGGAGGAGTTCCGCAGCTTGCGGACCCGCCTCAATCACATGCAGACGCTCCAGCCGATTCACACGGTGGTGGTGACGAGCGCCTCGCCAGCCGAGGGCAAATCGCTCACCGCGGCGAATCTCGCTTTGGCCGAGTCCCATCTGACCGGAAATACGACGCTGCTCGCCGATTTCGATTTTCGGCGTCCCATCATTCACACCATGTTCGGCATCGACCGGAGTCCGGGCATCACGGACTACCTGATGGGGCAGGCGCCGCTGCACAAAGTGATCAAAAAAGTGGCGGGGACGAATCTGTACCTCATGCCTGCCGGGCAGGCGGTAATCAATCCCCTCGAATTGCTCAATCTCCGCGAAGTGAAGCACCTTCTGGAGCGCCTTCCTTCCCTGTTCCAGTGGATGATCATGGACAGTCCGCCGCTGCTGTTCGCCGCGGATGCAAACCTGCTGGGCACGATGTCGGACGGGACGCTTCTGGTGGTTCGCATCGGCAACACCACGATCGATTCGGTCACGCGGGCGATGCAATCGCTGTGCAACAACAACGTGCTGGGCATCGTGGTGAACGGCGCCCGCCGCGGAGAGCTGTACAGCAAGTACACCTACTATCATTCCTACTACACGCCTAAGGGCGAAGGCGACGAAGATCCCGACGAAGCAGCGGAACAGGAATTCGCCGCAGCCGGCGCCCGGAATGGCCAGCGGGAGGAGTAATCTCGGGCCCGGAACGGTTATTCCGCTCGTCTGAGGACAAGCGCCGAGTTCTTGCTGCCGAAAGCGATGCAGTTGGCGACGGCATATTCCACGTCCACGCGGCGCCCGGCATCCGGAATGTAGTCGAGGTCGCACTCCGGATCCGGGACTTCGACGTTGATCGTCGGAGGCAGTACGCCGTCGCGCATGGCGAGCAGCGTGGCGGCCACACCTGCGGCGCCACAAGCTCCTTGCGGATGTCCGATCAGGCTCTTGAGCGAGGATCCCGGCAAACGGTGGGCGTGTTTTCGAAACGCAAGTTTTACGGCTCGCGTCTCGATCCGGTCATTCAATTCTGTGCCGGTGCCGTGGTAGTTCAGGTAATCGACGGCTTCGGCCGGAACTCCGGCTTGACGCAAGGCCAGTTCGATGGCGCGCGCGGGCTCCTCCCCGCACTCCTCCAGTCTGACCCGGTGATACGCCTCGCAAGTAGAGCCATAGCCGGCGATTTCGCCCAAAATGCGTGCGCCTCTGGATCGCGCCCGTTCGCGCTCTTCCAGGACGAAGAACCAGGCGCCTTCGGCGATGACGAAACCGCCGCGGTCGCGCGAAAACGGGCGCGAGGCGCGTTCCGGCTGGTCATTCCAGGCCTGCGACATGATGCGCATGGCAATGAATCCGCGCAAAATCAGCGGCGCGATGGGAGCGTCTACGCCGCCGCACACGATCGTATCCAGGTCTCCGGCGCGGATGGCATGGAAGGCGTACCCGAGGGCGTCCGTGGAAGACGTACAGCCAGTCGTGATCACGTGGCTGAGCCCGCGCAGCCCGAAGCGCATTGAAATTTCGCTGGCCAGCGTCCCCATGGTCGATGTCGGAACCACGTACACGCTGCACTGCCGCCAGTTCCCGGCATGATACAGGCGGTACTGTTCTTCGGTGAATTCCACACTGCCGCCGCCCGACCCGACGATCACGCCGATGGCCCGCAGTTCATCGCGGCTCATCGCGGCTGTATCCAGACCGGCCCACTGTAGCGCTTCCGTCACGGCAGCGATCGCCAGTGGGGTCGCACGCGATACATGCGGCCGATCCTTGGGAGCAACGTAGTTTTCCTCCGGGAAGTTTCTGACCTCGCCCGCCACGCGAACCGCCAAGCCGGAGGCATCGAAGCGCGTGATCGGCCCGACACCGCTGATGCCGTTGCGGGTGGCCGACCAGAAAGCTTCTGTTCCAATCCCGTTTGGGCTTACGGCTCCAATCCCGGTGATGACGACGCGGCGTCCCATAAGGCGACTAAGAAGGATAGCGGAAGAGCGGCCGATCCGGCGCCCCCCGGGCGGAGCCCGCAAGGGACTCTGTTAGTATAAGAAGGTTCCTTACGTGCAGGGGAACGTCTTGGCGGGGAAAATCATTTGTGGGGGACCCAAGCGGGCGGCGGCTCGCCTGCTCAGCGGGCTCGAAGCGGGAGTCATCGGCGGAGTGGCGATGTTGGCCCTGCTGGCCTTCGGGTCGATCTGGCGCGGAGATCCCTGGTGGGTGCCCTCCAATCTTTTCGGTTCTACCTTTTATGGAGCACAAGCGCTACGCTCCGGCCCGGGCCGAGCGACTCTGGCGGGCAGCGCCTTGCATATCGTTATGACGGGTTCCATTGGAGCGGCATTTGGACTCGCCTGCGGCGGAATCCAGCGCCGACGCCGTCTTGTTCTGCTTGGGACACTTGCTGGTCTCACGTGGCACGGGTTGGCAAACGCCTTGCTTTGGCAACGGATCAATCCGCTGGTTCCAATATATTCCGCCCAACCGGAGACGATCTTCTCGCATGCTCTTTTTGGGGCGTGTCTAGGGTACCTGGGGCGAAAATTTCCAGCCGATCGGTCCGTGACAAGTGCATGGAATGGGGTAGAATGACAGTTTGCGCTGCCGCCGAGTCCTCTGGGGCTTGGAGGTCCTGGGGTGCGACCTTGTGCGAAACCCAGTCTGGCGGCAGATCGTCGAAAAACATTAGGCGCAGAGTGGAAAGGAACCCGGTCTAGATGCAGTTTTCCAGGCCCCGCTGCCTGTGCGCGCCCATTCTTGGCCTGTTGTCCGTCTTGCCCCTTCTCAGCCAGCAACAGCCGGCGCCGCAGCAACCCAAGGCTCCGAACCCGTTCGAGCAGGTCCCGCGCGCCGAGGAACCCAAGCCCGAGCCGCCCAAGCCTCAGCCGGCCGAGCCGGCCAAACCGGAGGCGGCGGGCCCCGCCGCGCCCAGCCCGGAAAAGCCTCCCACTGACACGATTGAATCGATTAACTTCCAGGGCGCTCGCAGGGTCCCGCAAGACACGCTGCGTGCGATGATCTTCACCAAGCGCGGCGACATGTACGACGCGGAAGCTTTGCACCGCGACCTGATCACGCTTTGGAACACGAATCGCTTCGACAACATCGAGTGGACCCGCGAACCCGGCCAAACGGGCTGGATCATCACGTTCAAGGTCCAGGAGCGGCCGGTGGTGCGAACCATCAAGTACGACGGGTTGAAGTCCATCACCACTTCCGAAGTCCTTGACCGGTTTAAGGAGCGCCGCGTTGGACTGACTCCGGAATCGACATACGACCGGAACAAGGTTCAGCGCGCCCAAGTGGTTCTCCAGGACTATCTGGCGGAACGCGGCCGCCAGTTCGCCACAGTAACGCCGGAGCTTCAGCCCTTTCCGCCGTCGTCGCTGAATATTGTTTTCAAAGTCGATGAGGGACCGAAGGTAAAAGTCGGGAAGATCAATATCGAGGGGAATTCGGCATTCAACGACCGCATCGTGCGCAGGGCGATGAGGAATCTGCGCCCCATCGGCGTGCCCTACTCGATCTTTTTGGAGAACCTTTTCCCCAGAACCTATGATTCCACCAAGCTGGATGAGGACGAGCAGCGCGTGGTGCAGTTCTACCAGTCCCAGGGATACTTCACGGCCCGCGTGACCGGGCAATCGGTGAACATCGTCGACACCGGAGGGGGAAAGTTCCGCCTGCCTCTGATACATCCCAACCGGCCGGGCAAAGCCGCGAACATCTCGATCAGCCTGGAAGAAGGACGGCTGTATCATCTGAACACGATCAACTTCGTGGGAGTGAAGCTGTTCCGCACGCCCGAGGAACTCTTCCCTCAAGTGTTCCGGATGAAGCAAGGCGACCCTTTTTCGACCGAAAAACTTCAGAAGGGATTCGAGGAGCTGCGCAAACTCTACGGCAGGTTCGGTTACATCAACTTCCTGGTGGAGCCAGAGCCGGAGCCGATTCCGGGAACTGACAAGATCAACCTCACGCTTCGGTTCGACGAGGGCAACCAGTTCTTCGTCCGCCGGATCGATTTTTCCGGCAACACGACTACGCGCGACAAGGTTATCCGCCGCGAACTGCTGATCGATGAAGGCGATCCGTTCAACACCGACCTGTGGCGGCTCAGCATCCTGCGGCTGAACCAGTTGGGATATTTCGAGGAGCTGAAGGAAGATTCGTCCGTCGATATGAAGACGGACAATAACAACCACACCGTGGACCTGACGCTGAAAGTCCGGGAACGCGGCAAGAACACCATCCAGTTCAGCGGAGGTTTTTCCGCGATTTCCGGGAGCTTCGTGGGGTTCCAGTACGCGACCAACAACTTTCTCGGACTGGGCGAGAGCCTGAGCCTTTCCAGCCAGCTCGGGACGCGCACGACCGACGTGAGCTTCGGGTTCACCGAGCCATATTTTCTGGATCGTCCGATGCAGGTGGGCTTCACTGTGTTTATGAGCCGGTTCAACTTCGACCAGGCTCGCGAAGCGTCGGTGCTCGCGGGGGCGAACCTGATTCCGCTCTACAACTCGCTGGGGACGCAGAACCTGCTGAACTATGTGTCGAACACTCGCGGGTTCACGACGTTCCTCAACTATCCGCTCAAACGCAGCTTCCAGCGCCTTGGAATCAGCTACGGCTACAGTATCCAGAACGTTCGCACGCTGACGGATGCGGCGTCGCAGTACTACGATTACCTGAATTTCTTACAAATTAACGGCCCCACTCAGAATTCGCTGGAAGGAATCCGGACCTCGAGCATAACGCCCACCTACAGCTACAACTCGGTCAACAATCCGATTACGCCGACGGCGGGCACGGGCGTGCAGCTTTCAGTTCAGTTGGCGGGCAGTATTCTGGGCGGCAACGTGAATCAAATCGAGCCGTTGTTCGACTTCCGCCATTTTCGCAGAGGTCTGAAGCCGAATCATGTGATCGCGATGCATTTTCTGGCCCGGTATGTGACCGGCTACGGAGGGAAGGTGGCGCCCCCATTCAACCGTTTCTACATGGGCGGCGAAAATGACGTTCGCGGCTTCGACATCTGGGGCGCGGGTCCGTGGGTGTATGTTCCGAATTCTGCGCCGATCAACGTTCTGAACGCGGACGGAAGCCCCCGGCAGCAGAAGTACATCGATCCGACCACGGGAGCGGTCAGTCTGGTGAATGCGACCCAGACGATTCCCACGTATCAGCTCGTCTTTCCCGGAGGCGACACCAATATCGTCGCGAACTTCGAGTACCGGATTCCGATTATCAGGCAGACCGTCACTCTGGCTCCGTTCTTCGATGCCGGTGTGAACCGGATTTCGAACAAGAGTCAATTGAAACTGAACCCGGGCCGCGTCAACGATCTGAATACGCAGTTCCCCGAAGCGGCGTTTGGCGAGTCGGCTGTATTGGCGTCGGGCACGCAGATTATCCGCACTTCCACCGGAATTGAACTGCAAGTATTGATGCCGGTGTTCAACCAGCCGTTCCGGGTGTACTGGGCGTACAATCCGACCCGCGTCGCGGAGTTCTTACAGCCGCCCATCGTCGCGGACCGCAGCTATTTCCCGAACGCGGCCTCGTTCACCAACTCGATTCTCACGTTCGGGCAACCATCCCCGCTGTTCGAGCGGCGGTCACAGTTCCGGTTCACCATCGGCAGGACGTTTTGAGGAACTCGCGAACAACGGACCGTGCCCGCAGCAACAGCCGGCCCAGGTGTTGCCTTGGAGAACGAGCGGCGGATCGCGGGCCTGTTCGCTTCTAACGAGCCCATGCTAGGATGTTTACAACAAGTGCAGGCAAAAACGGCAGGAATGAGGAGTCTCTCGTGAAAAAGTTCTCTGGAATCGCTCTGGTTTGGGCTATGCTCCCGCTCACGGCGCAGACGCCGGCGGCGGCCCCCACCAAGGTCTGCGCGATCAACTTACAAAGCGCCATGCTCTCCACCAAGGAAGGCCAAGCCGCAGCGGAAGAGTTTCGGACCAGGTTCGCGGAGCCCAAGGAAAAGGAACTCCAGGCCAAACAGGCGGAAATCAACGATCTGAACGAGAAGCTCCAACGCGGCGCCAATACGATGTCGCAAACCGCGCAGGATGACATGAAGCGCCAGATCGACCGCAAGAGCACGGATTACAAGCGCGCGGTGGAAGATTATCAGTTTGATCGCGACGAGGAGCAGCGCAAGCTGCTGGACGATCTTTCGGCGAAAATGCAGGCGGTAATCGACCGGTTCGCGCAGGATAACGCTTGCGCCGTGTTCCTGGACGTGACCAATCCAAACTCCGGAGTGATGTGGATTTCGAATTCTATCGATATGACGCGGCAGGTGGTGGATGCCTACGACAAAGTGCATCCCTCCAGCGGCGCTACGGCGCCGGCGAAACCCGCTTCGGCCGCCAAGCCGCCGGTTCCCAGCGCGACGAAGCCGCCCGCGACGGATCCCAAGCCGCCGGCCACAAGTCCGGCGAAACCGTAGGAAGCCGATAAAATCCCTCCTACAAAGCAGTTTTCAGGTCGAAACTTTCGTCCCGGGCTTGATCGGGGCTCAGCGGGGAGCGCGCCCCGATCAGTTTCCTTGCCGTTAAGTGTTCTGCGGCGCGATTGATGGAATCGACTGCCCGCAATCTGCCCTCCCTGAAATAGAACACCGAAAACTTCCGGCTTTCCGGATTCCCACGAGTGACGACCTGATCGTATCCAAACGGCAATCCAGCCATCTGCAAATGGATGTCATACTGATCGGTCCAGAACCAGGGGACGGCGCTGTACGGCTTGGCTTGGCCGGTGATCGCTCTCGCCACGCTCGCCGCCTGATCCACGGCGTTCTGCACCGACTCCAGCCGCACGTACGTTTCCGCGAACGGATTCGGGCATTCGCAGCAATCTCCGATCGCGTAGATCCGCTCATCCGGCGTTCGCAGATGTTCGTCGACCGTGATGCCGTTGGATGCAGGCAGGCCTGCGGCTATGGCGAGTTCCGAGTTCGGCAGCACGCCAATTCCCGCGATCACCAGATCCGCGCCGCGGGGCAAGTCCTCTAGCGTCGCGTTCCGCCGGATCTCGACGCCCTGCGCGGCATGCTGCTCGCGAAAGTACTCCGAGACGACCGGCGCCACCACGCGGGCCATGAGCCGCGGTTGGGCCTCCAGTACCGTCACTTTTTTGCCGAGCGTTCGAGCGGCGGCAGCGATCTCCAGGCCGATGAAGCCGCCGCCGACGATGGCCACCTGGTTCGCATCGCGCAGCCGCTGCCGCAGCTCAACTGCTTCGGCGAGCGTCCGCAGATAGAAAACGCCGTTCCCCGGAAGCAGCCGGTTCCGCGCGCCTGTGGCCAGCACCAGCGTGTCGTATTCGATTTTTGCGCCCGAATCGAGCGTCACCCGCCGGGAGAAGCGGTCGATCGCTGTGGCGCGCCGGCCGGTGAGGAGCTCGATGCGCTGCGTCTCATAGAAGGACGCCGGACGCAGCTCGGCGTGGCGCTGTTCCTGCTTTCCCAGCAAAAATCCCTTGGAAAGCGGCGGCCGCTGATAGGGAACTCCCGGCTCGTCGCCGATCAGCGTGATGCGCTCTTCGTATCCTTCGGCGCGCAGCGACGCCGCGGCCTGGAATCCGCCCTGCCCGCCGCCGATGATGATAACGCCCACGAACTTACTGCTGTGTTGGCGGCGTGTGCACCACCAGGCCGTCCAACTCCGGTCTCACGCGGATCTGGCAACTCAGACGGCTGTTCGATTTGCGCGGCGAGGCCGTAGTTTCGAGCATCGCGTCCTGGTCCTCGCCGATCGGGTCGAGTAGCGGCAGAAACCGTTCCTCGACGTAGACGTGGCAGGTCGCGCACTGGCAGTTGCCGCCGCACTCGGCGACGATGCCATCGACGTTGTTCTGCACCGCGCCTTCCATGACGGTGTCGCCGACCGGAACCTCCACCGTGCGGGCGTTTCCGGTGTGGGAGATATAGGTGATTTTGGGCATGTTGAGCGAATTCACATTATCGCCCAACACGGACAGCGCGCTCTACAAACGGAAATTGATTTCCATGTTCGCGGTGACCGGGACCGGCTGGCCGCACCGGGTTGTGCCCGGTTTGAATCGCCACTGTTGCACTGCTTCGATCGCCTTTTGATCCAGGCCGAGCCCCAGGCCGCGCACGACCTGAAGGTCCCGCGGCACACCGCTTTCATCGATCATCATGCGCAGCAGCCAGAAATACAGCGAGCGCGCGCTCGCGATAACACCGTCGTGTACTTCATATGATCGGTCGTCAAGGTTTCTTTGCGCCACCGGGGAAGCAGGCTAAAATGGTTCCCGGCCCGTGGAATATCTGTCCCCCCGGCAACAGCTCGTGCTGGCAGCCCGGTCTCTCAAGTACGCCAAGCATCCCCGGCCGTCGGTCCGGATCGCGCGCCAAGCGGCTGCCGAGCCGCTGGTTTCGGTACTCATCGCCACCTACAACTGGAGCAGCGTGCTGCGCCTGGCGATCCACAGCGTTTTATGGCAGACGCTTGCGGATTTCGAAGTCATCGTGGTGGGCGACGGTTGCACGGACGATTCGGAAGCCGTGGTTCAGTCTGCCGGCGATGCGCGCCTTCGCTGGCACAATTTGCCTGTGAATCACGGCCATCAGACTGCGCCGAATAACGCCGGACTCCGGCTGGCCCGCGGCCGCTATATCGCCTACCTGGGCCACGACGACATCTGGCATCCGGCACACCTGAAAGCTTTGGTCGAAGCTGCCGAGCGAACCGGCGCGCACTTTGCTTCTTCCTGGGTCGAAATGATCGGCCCGGAGGGCAGCCACTACCGCGAAGTCGGCGGAATCTATCCTCGCGGCGGCTATCAGGGGGCCAAAGGCCTGCCGATCTCAGGCGTGCTGCACCGGCGCGATGTGGTCGCGCAGATCGGCGAATGGAAGGATTACCGCACGGTGTGGCGCAATCCGGATGTCGATTTCGTATATCGGGGTTACGAAGCGGGGATGAAATTCGTCTCTACAGGCGAACTCACGGTGTTCAAATTCAACTCCTCAATTCGCAAGAATTGCTACATCGAAAGACCGTGCGCGGAGCAGGCGGCCTGCATCGCGCGCATTCAAAGTGAACCGAACTTCATGCTCCGGGAAGTTCTGGCGCTGGCGCGCGTGAGTCTGCGCCGGCGCCGCCCGCTTGTGCCGGAGGTCCCGGCGCCTCCCAATCCTCATACGCCCGGCTGGCGAGTGCCTTTCTACCGTAAATACAGAGGCCTGGAATAAAACATGCCCAACTCATCTGTTCCCCAAAAAGCAAACGCTCCGATTATGAATGCCGTTCAGGACCGGCAAACCGTCACGTCCGCAGGGAAGAGCGTGTCACCGCTCATTCATGGCGTGGTGATCCAGTCTTCGGTCACCCACGAGGACGATCGCGGAACTTTGTGCGAGATCATGAGCCCGCACCAGCCGCCGCATCCAGCGCCGCTGGTTTACGTGTATCAGTTCACCATCCGCCCGGGCCGGATCAAGGGCTGGCACATCCATCATCTGCACGACGATCGGATTTTCATCAGCCAGGGCCACGTGAAGGTCGTGCTCTATGACAACCGCCCGGATTCGCCGACCTTCGGCTGCGTGAACGAGATCTTCCGCAGCGACCATGACCGGACGCTGATGGTGATCCCGGCGCATGTGTTTCACGCGCACGAAAACGTCGGGAGCACCGAAGCGCTGTTCATCAGCATGCCGACCCGGCCGTACAACCACGCCGACCCGGACGTATACCGGCTGCCGATCGATACCGATCAGATCCCGTACACGTTCACGAAGCCGCGAGGCTGGTAAGCCGGATCCACTCCGCGGCACGCGCGCGGATGTTTCCGTCTTCGGAGAAAAGATCGCCGATCACGGCCAGCGAATCGGCGCCAGCCGCGAGCGTTTCTGCGGCGTTCGCGCGCGTGATGCCGCCGATCGCGACCAGGGGTCGATTTGCAAGCGGCCGCAGCCTGCGCAATTCCGTTAGACCTACGGCAGGATCAGGGTTTTCCTTGGTGACGGTGCCGAAAATCGGACCGAGCGCAAGATAATCGGCTGGCTCGGCGCAGGCCGCGCGCAATTGCGGTTCGTTGTGCGTGGAATAGCCGATCATGGTATCCGGTCCGGTGACGCGCCGCGCGATCGAGGGCAGCAGATCCTCCTGGCCGAGATGGAGTCCCAGGCCGAATAGCTTGGCGAGATCGGCGCGATCGTTGACCACGAGGATCGCGCCGCTTGAGCGCGCCAGTTCCACGATGCGCTCGAGCCACGCGAGCGCTTGGCGCGAAAGAAACTGCTTGTGGCGGAATTGCAGGATCCGCGCGCCGCCTTCCAGGATCTGGCGGGCGGCTTCCACCGGATCGACGCCTCTGCGCAGCGACACCTCCGTGTCGAGGATCGGATAAAACCGCGGCAGGACCATACCTAAGCCGCAGTGGCGAGCACTTCCGCTGGCGATGGCTTTCCGCGGCGCGCATAGCGCACGATCCCATCCGGGCCGATCAGATAGACAGTGCGCCGCGGCGCGAGCCAGCCATCGGCCTGATACGACTTCGCGATCCTCTGGCCCAGGTCGATCAGCAGCGGGAATGGGAAATTGTATTTCTCGCGAAATTTCTGGTGCGCGCGGCTGCGGGCCGGATTGACGCCGAACACGACGGCGTTCTTCGTTTTCACACTCGGCCATGCATCGCGAAATTCGCAGAGCTGCTTCGTGCACACGCTGGTATTGTCGGCTGGATAAAACACAAGAACCACGTTCTTGCCGCGAAACGCGGACAGCGTCACGCGGCTGCCGTCCTGATCCGGGACCGAGAAGTCCGGCGCGGTCGTGCCTACGGCGAGCGGCGGCGGAAACCACTTAAACATCGGATTCGGCCTCGATCTTCAGGAGTTTTCGAAATCGCTCGATTTCGCGCGGCGTCAGCATACGGTACCGTCCGGGCGGCAGATCCAGCTCCAGGAACCCGATCTTTACACGCCGGAGCTTCTCCACCAGCCGTCCGAAATGCTTGAACATGGTGCGGATCTGATTTTGCCGGCCTTCGGCGATGCGAACCTCGTACCACGGGTTTGCACCGGACTTGATCCGCTTCAACTGCGCGGGCGCGGTTCGTTTGCCGTGCAGCGAAATTCCTTCCTGAAACTCACGCTCCTGCTCCTCGGTCAGCGGACCGTTCACTTTCACCACGTACGTTTTCATGACGTGGCGTGCGGGCGCGGTAATGCGATGCGCGAACTCGCCGTCATTGGTCAGCAGCAGGAGACCTTCGCTGTTGTAGTCCAGGCGGCCGACCGGAAATACCCTCTCTTTCACTCCGCGGAGCAGATGCATGACGGTCGGCCGACCTTCCGGATCCGAAACCGTGGTAACGCAGCCCTTGGGCTTGTTCATCGCGATGTAGACGTGGCGGCGCGGCGCGCGCACCAGCTTGCCGTCCACCTTGATGTGATCGCGCTCGAGATCGGCTTTGGATCCGAGTTCAGTGACGGCGGCGCCGTTGACGGTCACGCGGCCGGCCTGGATCAGTTCCTCGGCTTTCCGGCGGCTGGCGATCCCGGCCTGGGATAAGATTTTCTGGAGGCGCTCCTCAGGCATCGGCTGCGGGAGGATTTTCGGCGGATGCCTCGGGCTGGGACTCTTCCACCAGCTCCAGCCGACCGAGCTCCTCGAATTCCTTGAGTGTTGGCAGCTCGCTCAGATCCTTGAGCCCGAACTGGACCAGGAACTCTTTCGTGGTTTTGTAGGTAATCGGCCGCCCGACCACATCCTTGCGTCCGGCTTCGGCAATGAGTTTCCGGTCGAGCAGCGTTTTCAGCACGCCAGCGCCCTGCACGCCGCGGATGTCCATGATCTCGGGGGTGGTGACCGGTTGCTTGTAGGCGATCACGGCGAGCGTCTCCAGCGCGGCCAGCGAAAGCTTCAGCGGCGGCGTGAGTTTTTTCACGAAGGCGCGCACGGCCTCGTGGTGCTCGGGCTTGGTCGCCATCTTGTAGCCGCCGGCGACTTCCCGGATGCTCAAGCCATGTTCTGGCTTGTTGAATTCGGCCACCAAGATGTCGAGCGCACGTTTGATCTTGTCGATCGGCTGGCCGAGCGCGGCGGCCATCTGCTGCGCGGTCAAGGGCTCATCCGTTACATAGACGATCGCTTCCAGGATCGCCTGAAGCTGGGCGTCTTCTCCGCTGGAATTTTGCGTTTCGTTGATTTGGGGGGCCAGTTCGGCCGCGTCCATTTCTTGCATCAGTTATATCCTTGCTCAATCGCGGCGATCGTTTCTCCGCCCGCGAACGCCGCCTCGAATCCTTTCAGCCGCTTCAATCCGATCTCGCCGAACAGGTCCTTCTGAGTCAGGCCGATCGCCTGAAGCTTTACGAGCTCCAGCAGCGCCAGGAACAGGCAGATCATGGCGCGCCGGCTGCGCTGCCGCTCGAACAGGTCGCGGGCCGAGACCGCGCCGCTCTCGTTCTCGAACACGTTTCGCAGGTAGCGGATCATGTCGGGAACGGAAACTTCTTCCCCGCCGATTTCGTACACGGGGCGGCGTTTGGCCCGCTCCAGCACGTTCTGGAACGTTTTCACCAGATCGAACAGCGTCACCGCCAGGCCGGGATCGTCGTCTTCGGCCCGGAACTGCGCGATTTGCGGGTTCGACCACACGGCTTCTTCCACCACGCGCTTCTGCTGAAGCATTTCGGCCGCGTTCTTGAAGCGCTCGTATTCGAGCAACCGGTTGACCAACTCGGTGCGCGGATCTTCTTCGGGCGAAATCTTGTCGAGCTCGGGATCGCGCGGCAGCAGCATGCGCGACTTGATGTGAATCAGTGTCGCGGCCATGTAGACGAACTCGGCGCTCAGCTCGATATCCATCTCCGCGGCTTTCTGCATGTAGTCGAGATATTGCTGCGTGATCCGCGCGATGGGGATGTCGTAGATATTGATCTGCTGCTTGCGGATCAGGTCCAGCAGCAGGTCCAGCGGCCCATCGTATTGTTCCAGATGAAAATTCAGCGGAGACGACACTGCACTTCAGGATAACAGTGCCCGGCTCGGACAGGCGATCTTGCCGCCTCTCCGAATCCGGTTAGCGCCGCTTGCCGGCTTGCCCCTTGCCGCGATTTCCCGCTCCGCTGAACGAGAGCGTCACGTCCACCGACCGCGTCTCCTCGTTGATGTGGGCGTCCGCCTGGGTCTTGCCCAGATTGTCGAAAATTCCCTCGTCGCGAATCCGCTGGAGCAACGCTTCCGGGTAGCCTTCCTGGAACGGCTGCCCCGGTTCGATTTTCCACATCTTGCGGATCACTGGCTCGCTGTTGAGATCCAGGCCCTGGATGGTGAGCTTGCCGAACGTGAACTGCGGCCCGCGGTCGATGGTGATGCGCAAGTTCACTGTGTGTTCTTGTGCATCGAGTTCGCGCGCGACGCTGGCCTTGGCTTGCAGATATCCCTGGGCGCGCTGGCGCTGCTTGATCCTTTCCACGCTGGCGTCGACGTTGGTGAAATTGACGGTTTCGCCCTTATGCCACTCGTCCAGTTTGGCGAGTTGGGCAAGCTCAGGCTGGGACAGTCCAGCCAGGGTGATCGTGCCGAGCTTGTAGACCGGGCCTTCGTTGACCGTGACCGTGACCACGACACCGTCATTATTATCGGCTTTCTTCGTAGTGATTTCCGGGAACGTGACGGCGATAAATCCTTTTTCGTCGTACATGGGGCGGATGGCGGAATCGAGGACGCGACGGAACAGGGGCTCGCTGTAGGGAATGCCCACGGCGGCGGCCGAAAGCTTCTGGAGCAGAGGCGCAGTCAGCATGGTCTTATTGCCGACAAGATTCACTTCGGCAACACGGGCCCGCTCGCCTGCGGGGCGGAAGACGATTTCGAGGGCGCCGGAATCGGCGCTCAGTTCGCCTTGCGCTTCCAGCTTACTCTCAAAGAACTGACGGATCGCCGCTGTGTAGCGGTTCAGGACCTGCGGCGTTGCGGGGATGCGGTCGCCTAGCAGCGGTTCCTGCTTGCGAAGCGCCGCTCGCAGGTCCGAGCCGGCGCCGGGCAGAGCTTCGAACCGGTAGGGATACAGCGTCGCGACTTCCACCACCTGAAACGTCGCGTCGTAGCCAGTGTTACTCGCGCTCGGTTTATAGGCATAGCCGACGCTTTCGAAGGCTCCGGATTCGAGCAGTGTTTCGCGCGCGGCGTCGAAGTCGGATTTCTGCACAAGCGAGCCGATCTTCAGGCCGGAGGCGGCGATAATCCGCTCGGCGGGGATCTGGGTGTTTCCTTCGATTTTCAGGTGTTCCAGCGGATATTTTTGCGGGGCCTGCGCGAGCAAGACCCCGCTTATAAGAATCAGCCAGCCGGCGCGCATGCCTTCTCCCATACTGCCATAAAGGATACTGGCGGGACGCAGCTCTGACTCCGCTCGTTACTTCAGAGGCGGAGGAGGGGGCGGCGGTGGTGGGCCTCCACTGCGGCCGCCGCGTGCCGCCGCTCCATTGATCACGCTGTAATCCGAGGGAATTTCGAACAAGTACGGCGGCGGGCTGGACCGGTTGATGTTCTTCAACTGGAAGGTGGTTTCGCCCATGCGGGGATCGCTGTGCTTGCTCATGATCGTCATTTTCAGGTCAGGCGAGAACCAGGTTTCGTCAACGATATTGATGGGGCGCTCGTTGCCGATCTCTCCGGCGGGGATGGTGGTGGTGGTGCGGGTGCCTTGGGCCCGCACGCCTTCGAGGTACATACTGCCGAGTTGCTCGACCTTCGAGTCTTTCAACCCAGCGGCCGTCCGAATGCCGGCAATGGCGGCTTTCACGCCCTCTTCAGAGGCTCGAAGCCGCACAGTGGCGAGCTGCCCCCCGCCGCTTCGGCCGCCGGGTGCGCCAGCCGCGACGCCGTTGCTGTAGAAAAACGTATCGCCGCCGTTGGCGATGGCGCGCAGCGCCCCCAACGGACCCTTTTCGGCGGTCTTGGCCTCGGGATGCAGCGTGTAGCGCTCCCCCGTCACGGGATCGCTAATGAAGATCGCGCCCATCGCTGAAGTTTCTTCGCGGCGCTCGCGGCCGTCGTTGTCGCGATACTGCATAGCCGAGCTGCGCTGCACGATCCGGTTGCCGTCGGACAGCGTCTGAACCGTTTCGTTCACGGCTTCGGCCGAGTAAGGTGCGCCTTTCACCGGCGGGCCCGAGATCAGTTGACCGGATACGAACTCGAACGTCTGGACGGCGAGAGCCTTCTCCTTCAGGGCATCCGCCGCTGCCTGGCGGGCTTTCTGCCCAGGATCTTCCGTCTGCGCCGAAGTCAGACCTGCCACCACAAGGACGGTTCCTATGATTTTCATACGCGTCTCCTATTGCTCATAACTCACGAATCGGATGGCCCGCGCGAGCCCTTCCTGGCCCACCAGCACATCCGCATAGACCGGATCTGCCAGCCGGTCCGGATTCACCGGCAGCCCGACCCGCCGCATGGTGGATGCCGGAACCACGACGCGCAGCAATTCGCCGCGCTCGAACGGAGGAGCCACATCGAGCAGCGGGAAAAAATCGGTGACCACTTCGCGCGGCTGCGTTCTGACCGGCGCGGGGCGAACCTTGCTCAAAACTTTCGGGGCGGGTTCCGGCACGAGCTCCGGCCGAGGTTCTTCTCGCGCAACAATCTCCGGCCGCTGCGCTTGCCGGTGCTGCCGCGGAAGCGGCTTCGATTGCTCCCGCGACGCGGCCAGGAACACAACCATGAGCCCTGCCACGGCCGCCAGGCCGGCCAGTGCCAGCGTCCTCAATCTCTTTTGCGCGGCCTTGCGCGTGCGCTGGCGCCGAAACTCCTGGAGCAGCCGCGCTTCGATATGCGCCGGAGCTTCGCGCCCGCGATCCTGCTCGGCGAGCGCCCGCAGCGCCGTCATAACCCAGTTTTCCGTATTCATACCAAAGCTACCCCCCGCAGCTTGCGCGCCAGCATGGCCCGCGCCCGGTTCAATCTCGAACGCACCGTCCCGACCGGACAGGCCAGCGCCGAGGCGGCCTCTTCGTAGGTGGCATCCTGCAAATCGCACAGGACCACGGGTTCCCGGAACACCGGCGGAAGACTCAAAACCGCGGTCCGCACCTGTTCGATCGATTCCCGGCGGGTCAGATCCTCCAGAACGTCCTCCGGTCCGGCCCACTCCTCCGTGATCTCCATTTCGATCCTGGATTTCCGGTCCAGGCGCCGCAGCACCAGGTTCCGCGCGATCCCGATCAGGAAGGCCGCCAGCGTTCCCCTCGATTCGTCGTAGCGGTTTCCATGCAGCAGCAGGGCCAGGAATGTCTCCTGCGTCACATCCTCGGCGATCGCGACGCTTCCCGTCATCTGCAAAGCAAAGCGGTACACGCCGCCCTGCCTGCGGCGATAGAGCGCGGTGAAGGCATCCTCGATGCCTGCCAGGGCTTGCTCCAGCAACTCTCGGTCGCCAGGGATCATGGAATGATCCTTGGGGACGGGTTTGTCAGCCATTCGTTAGGAATCCGCCGCTCCGGCTCGAAAAGTTCCATAAACCGCATCGTGTTGGAACGGGATCCCCTGTTAAACTGGAGATTCACCCATGACCTACGACGTGATCGTCATCGGGAGCGGTCCCGGTGGGTATTCGGCGGCCGTTCGCGCCGGCCAATATGGCCTGAAAACAGCACTTATCGAAAAGGATCCGAAGCTGGGCGGCTGCTGCCTGCACGTGGGCTGCATCCCGACCAAGGCGTTTCTGCACGCCGCCGAGGTTTGGGAGCGGTTCCTGCACCCGGAAGAAGACGGGATACATTGCGATAATCCGCGCCTGGACTTTCCACTGGTCAGCGAGCGCAAGAACAAGATCGTCGCCAAGCACGCCAAAGGCGTCGAGTTCCTGATGAAGAAGAACAAGGTCGACTGGATCAAGGGCTACGGCCGGCTGGCCGGGACGGGAAAGGTCGAAGTCGCCACAGACGGCGGCAAACAGGTTCTGGAAGCGAAGAACATCGTGCTGGCCACCGGTTCGGAGGCGCGGATGCTTCCGGGACTCAAACCCGATGCCCGGCGGATCCTCACCAACATCGAAATTCTGGCGCTGACCGAGATCCCGAAGACGCTGGCAATTTTGGGCGCGGGCGCGGTGGGCGTGGAGTTTGCGTCCTGCTTTTCGAGATTCGGCAGCAAGGTTTCGATTTTCGAGATGCTGCCGCGCATCGTGCCGGTGGAGGATGAAGAAGTCTCCAAGGAACTCGCGCGCGTCTTCCGCAAGCAGGGAATTCGGGTGGAAACGGGCGCTCGCGTGGAGCATGTGGAGAATGTCGGCACCGGCGTCAGGTTTCAGGCGACTCTGGCGGATGGGAAGGTGGAAGCAATCGCCGCGGATGCTCTGCTGGTGGCCATCGGTCGCAAACCGAACACCGAGAACATCGGCCTGGAAGGAACCAAGGTCGAGCGGGACCGCGGGTTCATCAAGGTGGATCCTTACCAGCGGACCGGCGAGCCGGGGATTTACGCGATCGGAGACATCGTCGCAGGCACGCCGCAACTGGCGCACGTAGCCACCGCGGAGGGGATGGTAGCGATCGGACACATCGCCGGGAAGCCGGTGCTGCCGATCCACCGGAACCGCATTCCGGGCGCAACCTACACCGAACCTGGCATCGGCAGCGTGGGACTCACCGAAGCCCAGGCCCGCGCGGCGGGTTACGCCGTCAAGATCGGCAAGTTCCCGTTTGCCGCCGACAGCAAAGCTTCGATCCTCGGCCGCCATGACGGTTTTGTAAAAGTCGTCGCCGATGAGAAATACGGCGAGATCCTGGGAGTCCACATCATTGGGCCCGAAGCTTTCGAGCTGATCGGCGAGGGCGTGCTGGCCATGGAGTCGGAATCGACGGTCGAGACGCTGCTCCACACCATCCATGCCCACCCGACGCTGTATGAAGCCATGGGCGAAGCGTTCAACGCCGTGTATGGAATGGCGATCAATGCTTGAGGCCGAAGTCAGGAGGCAGGAGACAGAATTCAGAATTCCGGATCTGAAGCAGCCCGTGGTTTGCGAACTTCGCGATCTGGGACGGATGGCCTACGCCAGCGCTGTTGCGCTGCAACGCCAACTGGCGGAGCGCCGCAAGCATGGGGAGATTCCCGACCAGTTGTTGATCGTCGAGCATCCGCATGTGATCACTCTGGGCCGCAACGCGCACTCCGAAAATCTTCTTGCATCGCCGGAAGTGCTGGAGCGCGCCGGAATCGAACTGCACGTCACCGACCGCGGCGGCGACGTCACGTATCACGGTCCGGGCCAGATCGTGGGGTATCCGATTCTGGATCTGCGCGAATGGAAGCGGGATGTGGGGGCTTATCTGCGCGCGCTGGAGCAAGTGTTGATCGACGCGCTGGGCGAGTTCAGAATCGCGGCGGGCCGCAGATCGGGCGCGACGGGAGTATGGACGGGAGACGCGAAGATCGCCGCCATCGGCGTGCACATCAGCCGCTGGGTGACCTCGCACGGCTTCGCGCTGAACGTGGACACGGATCTGAGTTATTTCAAATACATCGTGCCGTGCGGGCTGACGCTGCCCGTCACTTCGATGCGCGCTTTGGGCTCGGCCGCAAGCCGCCAGGAAGTGGTGGCCGCGATCGCGGGAGCATTCGCGCGCGTGTTCGGCCGCGCGGCAATCGCGAGATAATGGAGAACAGATGATCGACGTAGAAATGCCCCAGATGGGGGAAAGCATTGTCGAAGGAACCTTGACCAAGTGGCTGAAGAAGCCCGGCGACAGAGTGGAACGCGACGAACCGCTCTTCGAGATCTCTACCGATAAGGTGGATACCGAGATTCCCTCGCCCGCGGCGGGGACGCTGGCCGAGATTCTGGTCGAGGAAGGGAAGACGGTCGGCATTAACACGGTAGTCGGGCGGATCCGCGACGGATCGGGAGCTGCGGCTTCTCCCGCACCGGCGCAGGCGACCGCTCCGGCGCCTCAGCCCGCACCAGCGGCACCGCAGGCAGCTCCTTCCGCGCCTCCTCCCCCTGCGCCGCAACCCGACAGCGCGGCGCACGCCGAGGATGTGCAGGGAGGCGCGCTCGCGGAACAGGCCGCTCCGCTTTCGCCGCTGGTCCGGAAGATGGCGCGCGAGAACAACATCGATCTCAGCCGCGTGAAGGGCACTGGAATCGGCGGACGGATCACGAAGCAGGATCTGGAAGCGTATCTGGCTGGACAAGCAAGGCCTCAGGCGGCGCCCGCGCCCACAGCCGTGACGCCGGCCGCTCCACCGCGGCCTGTTTCGGCCCTGCCGGCGCAGCCGGCGGCGCCTCCGCGGGAGCCTGCTCGGGAAGCGCCGCGCGAGGTGGCCGCGCCCGTTCCAACTCCTGCGCCGATGCCGGGAGCGCCTCCCGCCATGCGCGTCGAGCCCATGAGCATCATGCGGCAGAAGATCGCCGAGCACATGGTGTTCAGCAAGCGCACTTCGGCGCACGTGACCACGGTTCACAAGACCGATATGACGCGGATCGCGAAACTGCGCGAGAAGCTGAAGGGTCCCTTCCAGGCGCAGTACGGGTTCGGCCTGACGTTCCTGCCGTTCGTGGCGCGCGCGGCCGTGGCTGCCCTGCGGGAATATCCGATCGTGAATGCGTCCATCGAAGGCACCAACATCATCTACCATCGCGATATCAACCTGGGCATTGCGGTGGCGCTTGAGAACGGCCTGATCGTGCCGGTGATTCGCAATGCCGACGAGAAAAACATTGTCGGGCTTCAGCGGGCGATCGTGGATCTCTCGACGCGCGCCCGGTCGCGCCAGCTTCGTCCGGATGAAGTCACCGGCGGGACGTTTTCCATCACGAACTTCGGGAGCTTCGGCAGCATTTTCGCGACGCCGGTGATCAATCAGCCTCAGGTTGCGATCCTGGGGGTCGGTGCGGTGCAGAAGGAGCCGGTGGTCGTCGAAGACGCCATCGCGATCCGCTCGATGGCCTATCTAGCGCTGACCTTCGATCATCGCCTGATCGACGGCGCGCTGGGCGACCAGTTCACGGCGAAGGTGAAATCGATTCTGGAGAACTGGACGGAAGAGGTGATGTAGGTTGGGACCTCGGCCTGATGGCCGGGGCTGAGGCGGGCAAGCCTGCGGGCAGGCCCGCCTCCTCCGATTAATTTACGCTGGTGCAGCGGCAGCCGGCGTAGATCTCATCCAGCGCACCGTTCAGCGCGTCCAGAACACGATCCGCAACGGCGGCGGCTTCGGCGGCCGGAACCTTGTGCCGCTCGATCAGGGTTTCCCACTGCGCGGCGTGCTCCACATCGGCTTCTTCGTGCACCGCGAAGTAACGCAGGGTTTCGGCGTCCTGGATCTTGTAGTTTTTCTTGAGACCCTCGATCTTGGCGGCCGACACGGCCGGGATCTGGTGCTCGTAGCAGTACAGGCCCGCAGCGGCGAGACCGGTGTCCAGCTTGGCGATCGCGCGGAACGTCTCGACCAGCGCCTTCATTTTCGGACCGGCGTTCTGATCGATGACGGCCTGGCGGGATTCGCCCAGCCCGGAGGCAAAATCGAGCCACAGCTCGGGATGCGTGGGCGTCGTCGCTTCTTCATCGGCCAGATTAGCGGCGATGGTTTGCCGGGAGGCCAAATCCTCGCACCGGCTGTGCATCTCGCTCAGATAAGCCGGGAACGCCCGCACGTGCGTGAAGTACTGGCGCGCGTAGGACTGTAGATCGTCCAGCGACAGTTCGCCTTTGCTCCAGGCCACGTAAAACGGGTGCTTCAAAAGATGCTTGGCATCAATCTTTTCTCTCAAAACTTCAATGGTCGAAGACATATGGGTTGTATTCTACCAGAGATGGAGCCGATTGCGGCGCCGGGCTGGCGGGTGTGGACCGCCCCGGCCACGATGATGGTGTGCTCCTGGCTTTCCTACGTGGATCGCCAGATACTGGCAACGCTTTCCGTCGTGATCCTGGCCGACACCGGCCTGAGCACGGAACGCTACACCGAAGTCGTCTCGGCGTTTTCGATCGCCTACATGCTGGGAAATCCGGTGTGGGGCTCGCTGCTCGATTACGTCGGCCTGCGCAAAGGGATGCTAGCAGCGGTGGGGATCTGGAGTCTCGCCAGCATGTCGCATGCCTGGGTGGGACACGGGACGGCGGCGTTTCTTGGATTCGCGGCGGCGCGCGCGCTGCTGGGATTCGGTGAAGGCGCGACGTTCCCCGGCGGATTCCGCACCGCCATGGATTCCCTGCCCCCGAACCGGCAAGCGCGCGGGATCGCGATCTCCTACAGCGGCGGATCGTTGGGCGCGATCGTCACGCCGTTTCTGGTGATCCCGATCGCGGCGCGCTTCGGGTGGCGGTCGGCATTCCTGGTGACCGGAGCGCTGGGCCTGTGCTGGCTGGCGCTGTGGGCCAGGATCGCCCGGCCGCCATTCTTGCCGCTACCAAGGCGCAAGCCGGCGAAAATCGTCTGGCCGAATTTTTTCGAGCGGCGCTTCTGGGCTCTGGTGTGCGGCTATTCGCTGGGCGCAATCGCCCTGGGGCCGATCCTGTATCTGAGCTCGTTGTATTTGAATCGCGTCTTCGGCGTATCGCAGGACAATCTGAAATATTACTTGTGGGTGCCTCCGGCGGGGTGGGAGGTCGGATATTTTTTCTGGGGCTGGGCGGCGGACCGGTACGCTTCCGGCCAGGAGCGGCCTGCGGGGATGTTCGTGCTGTTGACGAGCCTGGGACTTCCTTTAGCAGCGGTGACGTGGCTCACATCGCCGGCGCTGGTGGTGAGTGTGTTCTTCTGGTCGATGTTCGTCGCTGCGGGATTCATCGTAATCTCGCTGCGGGCCGCGGCGCGGGCCTATCCAGCCGGACAAACTTCGATGGTCGCGGGCCTGGGCGCGGGGACGTGGTCGGCGCTGGTAGCCGTGCTCTTGCCGCCGCTGGGGCGATGGTTCGATCAACAGCGCTATGCAGAGACGTTCGTTTTCGTGACCTTGATCCCAGTGGCGGGAACTGCGTTATGGCTGTGGCTCACGCGCCCGGATGCATCCGCTGATAGTGCTCGCGATACGGCCGGCGCGTCGCGGAAATTGTCACGAACAGCAAAGCTCCGAAAACCGCGAGCGTGATCGCCAACCCGGCGCCGATGCTCTTCGGATCGCGAAACACATAATCGGCGAAAACTCCGGGCAGCAGCGGACCCAGCGTGAGCCCGCCGAGGTTGAGGATGAACAGATACAGCGCGCCCACCTGCGCGCGCACCTGGTTCGGCACGATGGATTGCAGCGCCGCCGCCGATGTGCCCATTGGCAGCACCAGAAAGAAGTAGCCGACTCCGATCAACGCAAGCGACAGTGCCGCGCTCGGCATGAGCATGGCGGGAGCCAGGATCAGAACGATCCCCACGGCGCACGGAATCGCCACGCGCAACGGCGCGTCGATCCTGCCGCCCTTCTGCCATCGCTCACTCAGCCATCCCCCGAAGTACAAACCCGCGCATCCGAAGGGAAGAATCAGGAATCCGAGCGCGCGTCCGGTTTCCCCAATGGTCCAGCCGTGCACGCGCAGAAAATACGTCGGGACCCAGGCGCTGAAACCATAATTGCAGGCTGCCTGAAACGCAAAGCCAAGAGAGATTCCCAGGACGGACTGCCACCGTCTGCCGATTTCCGCGGCCGATTCCGCGAGGCTGAGTCTGGTGCTCCCCGCGGCAGTTCGCGCAAGGCTCCTGCGGACGGGCTCGCGCATGGTGAGCGCCAGCAGCGCGAGCACGAGCCCCGGCAATCCCAGGATGAGAAACGTCAGGCGCCAGGACGCGATGACGCCCAGAATGGGCACGGTGGCCTCGGGCCGGCTCGTGACCGACTGCACGACCGTTCCGCCGACGACCAGCGCCAAACTCGATCCCAGCATCTGGCCGATGTAGAACACGCTCAATGCTGCGCCCAGACGCTCTTTCGAAAAATAGTCCGAGAGGATGGAGAACGCCGCCGGATTCAATCCGGCCTCTCCGATGCCGACGCCCATGCGGGCCAGGAAGAGCGTCGCGTAGCTGCGCGCTCCGGCGCAAGCGGCCGTGAACAGGCTCCAGAACGCGATGCAGATCGAAATCAGGCTGCGGCGGTTGGCTGCATCGGCGACGCGTCCCAGCGGCAGGCCCATCGCGGCGTAGAACAGAGCGAACGAGAAACCTTGCAGCAGGCCGACCAGCGTGTCGCTGATTTTCAGGTCCTGCTTGATCGGGCCGACCAGCAGGCTGAGAATCTGGCGGTCGACGAAGGACGCCGTGTAGCACAGCATGAGCACCACGGCCACGTACCAGGCATAACCGGACGAAGCAGTTTCCGGAGCGTTACGGGCGCGGCTTTCGGCGCGTGAGGCGGGGGTCACTTCCGAACCAATATACTGCATCGGTTATAAAGAAGCGTGACGCTCACGATTCCGGAAGGCTCGCTGGTGCTGCTGATCGGGCCCGCGGGCAGCGGAAAATCCACGTTCGCGCGGAAACATTTCAAGAGCACGGAAATTGTATCGTCGGACGCGCTGCGCGCGGCGGTGTCCGACGACGAAGCCGACCAGTCCGCATCGGGCGACGCGTTCTGGCTCCTGCGTCTGATCGCCGGCATGCGGCTGAAGCGCGGCAAGCTCACGGTAATCGATGCCACGAACGTGCAGGCGCCCGCGCGCGAGAGCCTGTTGGCGCTGGCCTCGCGAAATTCGCGGCCGACGGTCGCGATCGTTTTCAAGCTGCCACTGGCCGTTTGCCTGGAGCGCAATGCGGCGCGTCCGGATCGGAAAGTGATGCCGGAAATCGTGGAAAACCAAGCGGCCGATCTGCTCTCTTCACTTCCCCGGCTCTGGGAGGAGCCCTACGCTTGTTTGTATGTGATTGACAATGCAGAGGATATATATTCGGTGCAAATTATCCGGGATCCCCGGAACCCGTAATCCGTTTGGCACTGGCCCAAAGTTGCAGATTCTAGGTAACATTACACGTTAGGGGCGCGCTCGCTTGAACCTCACGGCACTCTTCATCAAGCGTCCGGTGATGACGGCACTCGTCATGGCCGCGATCGTGATTTTCGGAATCGCAGGCTACCGGACGTTGCCCGTTAGCGACCTGCCCAACATCGATTACCCGACCATGCAGGTTCAGGCGAATCTGCCCGGCGCGAGCCCGGAAACGATGGCCGCTTCCGTGGCCACGGTTCTGGAACGCCAGTTCTCGACGGTTCCGGGTCTGGATTCGATGACTTCCACGAGCGTGCGCGGACGCACGAACGTCACACTCCAGTTTTCGCTGGATCGCGACATCGATGCGGCCGCTCAGGACGTGCAAAACCAGATCGCGGCCGTCGCACGGCGGCTGCCCGTCGGCATGCCTGCCCCGCCGACGTTGCAGAAGGTGAATCCCGCCGACCAGGCCATCCTGTTCATGGGCGTGAATTCCGCCACCATTTCGCCGCAGGAACTGGACGAGTACGCGGAGACCCTGATCGGTCCTCGGATTTCCACGATCAACGGGGTGGCGCAGGTGAATGTATGGGGTTCCGCGAAATACGCTGTCCGGGCGCAAGTGGATCCGAACCAGCTTGCCGCGCGTGGAATCGGCATCGACGAAGTTGCTACGGCGATTCAGAGGCACAATGCGAATCTGCCGGCGGGCATTCTGTGGGGCCGGAATCAGGCTTATACCGTCCAGGCCGACGGACAGCTTACGGATGCGGCCGGGTATCGCTCCCTGATCGTTTCTTATAACCGCGGAAACCCTGTGCGGCTGGGGGAGCTGGGGCGGGTGCTCGACGGGATCCAGAACGATAAAGAATTCGCCTGGATCAACGATCTCGACCGGGGCAGCGGCGACACGCGCTCAATCATGTTCCAGGTGCAGCGCCAGCCCGGAACGAACACGGTGGAAGTGGTGGATCGCATTAAGGCGCTGTTCCCCGAGTTTCGCGCCCAGCTTCCCCCCTCGGTAAACTTGGACGTTGTCTATGACCGCTCGACCTCGATCCGCGAGTCGGTGAACGATGTAAAGTTCACGCTCCTGCTGACGGTGGGGCTGGTGGTCCTGGTGATCTTCGTGTTCCTCCGGAACGTGTCCGCCACTGTGATCCCCAGTCTGGCTCTGCCGCTTTCGGTGATCGGCACGTTCGCGGCGATGTACCTGCTCAACTACAACCTGGACAATCTGTCGTTGATGGCGTTGACGCTGGCTGTCGGATTCGTAGTGGATGACGCGATCGTCGTGCTGGAGAACATTGTGCGGCACATGGAAATGGGCAAGTCGCGCATGGCGGCCGCGCTGGAAGGCGGCCGCGAGATCGCGTTCACGGTACTGTCCATGACGCTCTCGCTGACCGCGGTCTTTATTCCTGTGCTGTTCATGGGAGGCATCATCGGGAGGCTATTCCATGAATTCGCCGTGGTCATCAGCGTGGCGATCCTGATTTCGGGTTTCGTTTCCCTCAGCCTGACGCCGATGCTGTGCAGCCGTTTCTTGAGACCGCCTGGCGGAAAACACGGCAAGCTGTTCCAGGCCACCGAGCGTGGCTTCGAGGCGATGCGCGACTTCTACCGTTGGACCCTGAACGGGGTGATCCGATATCGGTTTGTGACGCTGCTGACCGCCGTGGCTACCCTGGCCGTAACGGTGTACCTGTACGGACTCGTTCCCAAGGGCTTCATCCCCAGCCAGGACACGAATCAAATCAACGCCTCGACCGAGTTTTCGCAGGATGCGTCTTTCGACATCATGATGCGGCTCCAGCAGGAGGTGAACAAGATCATCGCCAAGAACCCGAACGTGGATGCGTATTTTTCCCGCACGGGCGGCGGCGGAAACAATGCGGGCAACGCAGGAAACCTCCAAATCCGGCTGAAGCCGCGCTCGGAGCGGGTGGAGACGCCGGAACAGATCATGGACGAACTGCGTCCTCTGGTGAACCAGATCCCTGGCGTGCGGACGTATTTCCAGAATCCGCCGCTGGTCCGTATCGGCGGCCAGCAGAGCCGCAGCTTGTATCAGTACACGCTGCAAGCGCAGAATCTTCAGGATCTCTATCGTGCGTCCGCGGATTTCGAAAAACATCTGCGGGATATACCCGGGCTGATCGATGTCAACAGCGACCTGCTGATTTCCAGCCCTCTGGTGGACGTGAAGATCGACCGTGACCATGCCTCCGCGCTGGGAATCACGGCCGAACAAGTCGAAGACGCACTGTATAGCGCGTACGGGACCCGCCAAGTTTCGGACATTTACGCGCCGACCAACGATTACCAGGTGATCCTGGAGATGCTGCCGCAATATCAGGAGGATCCCACCGCGCTCGACATGCTCTACGTCCGGTCGAACACGGGAAAGCTGGTTTCGTTAAACACCATCGCCAAGGCGCGGACGACGGTAGGTCCGCTGGCGGTGAACCACCTGGGTCAGCTTCCGGCAGTGACGGTCTCCTTCAATCTCGCGCCTGGCGTTTCCCTGGGCGACGCAGTAGAGCGCGTGGAAGAAGCAGCCCGCCAGACGCTGCCCGATACGATCCACACCACGTTCCAGGGTGTTGCGGCGGCGTTCCAGTCCTCGCTGGTAGGCTTGGGCTTGCTGCTGGTGATGGCGGTGCTGGTGATCTACATGGTGCTGGGGATTCTGTACGAGAGCTTCATCCATCCGATCACGATTCTTTCCGGATTGCCGTCTGCGGGCATGGGCGCGCTCGCGACGCTGCTGCTGTTCCACGATGAGCTGAACATCTACTCATTCGTGGGCGTCATCATGCTGGTCGGGATCGTGAAGAAGAACGCGATCATGATGATCGATTTCGCAATTGAAGCGCAGCGCCTGCACAATGTGCCTCCGGCCGATGCGATCTACGAAGCCTGCCTGGTGCGCTTCCGGCCGATCATGATGACGACGGTGGCCGCTTTAATGGGCACGCTGCCCATCGCCCTGGGGCTGGGAGCCGGATCCGAGGCGCGGCGTCCGCTGGGTCTAGCGGTGGTCGGCGGGCTGCTTGTTTCCCAGCTCCTGACCCTGTACATCACCCCGGTGGTGTACATCTACATGGAGCAGTTCCGCGGCAGCTTCGAGAAGCTTCGCCCACGGCGGAAGAAGCGCGCCGAGGCTGTCCCCGCGCCGGCGGGCGTGGTCAACAACTGAAGACACGCGCCTCTGGTGCAGGGTTTCCGCGTTGTCACCCTGGGCGATGGTTTGCAACCGTTGCCGCTTCAGTGGGCCAGCCGAGCATGCGCGAGTTGCAAAAATTTCCCGCATTTTTTCCTCAGTAACCTGAGGCCGCTTTTAAGGGAGACGCCTTAGGTTGCGTTCCGGACCAAAGCTGAAGCAGGTGCTTGGGGGTGAACCAGCTATCCGACCAGCGGGACTCCGGCTTCAATCGCACCCGGACGAAGAACCCCAAGGGACGCTCGCGAGTGCAATCTTCCACAACACCTTCTAACTGGTGGGCTTTGCTTACGATCCGCACGACGGCATCGCGCGGGAAAGCACATTCTGTCAGAACCTCGGCGAACCACTCCCCAATCTCCTCAAGATTGCCGAGCATAGCTTGTCTACCCCGGCGGTCGGCGCGGGAAATGAAAACAAGCTCGGAACACAGGTGACGGCAGACCGTTTTCGTAGCAGGCATGACGCGAGCGGTGCACGTACTAGACCATTCCCCCGATCCTCAGGCCGGGGGATTTCTCCCAGTACGAGCAACCCGATGGGTGCGAAAATACTCGGATAAGAGACCCGCTTCCCCGTGGCCGACAGCACATCCGTTCCCGCGACTGCGCGCTCCGTTGCTTTGCGGCTGGAAGGCGTCCGCCGCGCCTTCGGCGGCCTGGTGGTCATCGAGCACCTGGACCTTCAGATCGAAGCCGGCGAATTTCTGGCGGTGCTGGGTCCGTCGGGATGCGGAAAATCCACGCTGCTGCGGATGATCGCCGGTCTGGCGCCGCCCGACGAAGGGCGAATGATCGCCGAGCCGGAACGCCCCCAGGCCGCCTTCGTGTTCCAGGACGCGCACCTGCTGCCGTGGCGAACGGCGTTGAATAACGCCGCCTTGCCGCTGGAACTCATGGGTGCGAGCCGCGAAGAACGGCATGCCAAGGCGCGTGCCGCTCTGGATCAGGTAGGCCTGGCAGACGCCGAGTCACGTTATCCGGCGCAGCTTTCCGGAGGCATGCGCATGCGCGTTTCGCTCGCACGGGCGCTGGTCACCGAGCCCCGCCTGCTCCTGATGGACGAGCCGTTTGCGGCGCTCGATGAGATCACACGGTTCCATCTGGAGGTGCAGCTTCGCGATCTGTGGCACCGCCGCGGGATGACGGTGATCTTCGTGACGCACTCCATTTCCGAAGCGGCGTTTCTGGCGAACCGGGCCGTGGTGCTGACACGGCGGAAAGGGCACATCAAGCTTGACCGCAGGTTCGATCTGCCAGCGATCCGCAGGAACGAACTGCGCTCGGATCCTCGCCTGGGCCGCGAAATGGGGATGCTGATGGACGCCATGGAGGAGGAATAGCCGGTGAAGAAGATTCTGCCTCCACTGATCCCCTTCGTGGCGGTTACCGTGCTAGTGGAAGCGCTCGTACGGGGAGGTTTCGTTCCGAGTTATCTGGTTCCTGCGCCAAGCGCCGTGCTTCGCGCGTTAATGGACAATCGCGCCGAGCTGGCAACGGCAATGGGGAAAACTTCGGCGGCGGCCTTCCTGGGGTTTGCGCTGAGCACACTGGCCGGAATCGGAACCGCGATCGCGCTGTCGTCTTCGCGCGCGATCCAGCGGTCGCTTTATCCTTACGCCGTATTCTTCCAGACAGTCCCGATCATCGCGATCGCGCCGTTGCTGGTGATCTGGTTCGGATATGGGATGCAGACCGTCATCGCGTGCGCCTTCATCGTTTCCATTTTTCCGGTGATCGCGAACACGCTCACCGGGCTGCTTTCCACCGATCCCGCGCTGCGCGATCTGTTCCGGCTGTACGGCGCCTCGCCGGGAGTTACGCTGGTCAAGCTGCGATTCCCGGCTGCGCTGCCGCAAATCCTTACCGGGCTGAGAGTGGCCTCCGGACTGGCCGTGATCGGCGCCGTGGTGGGCGAATTCATCGGGGGCGAGGGTCTGGGTTCGGTAGTGGACGTGGCGCGCACGCAGCAGCGCGTCGACAAAGTATTCGCGGCAGTGCTGCTGGCGTCCGTGCTTGGGCTGGCCCTGTTCGGGCTGATCAACCTGATCAGCGCGCTGACGCTGCGCCACTGGCATGCCTCGGAACAGGCCTGAGCGGCGACAATAGAAACGATGCACAGAATCAGCCGCAGAGCTTTCCTCGCCGCCGCACCGGCGCTGCTCGGAAGTTGCGGAAAGCGCAATCGAATCCGCCTGGCGTTGAACTGGAAACCGGATCCGCAGTTCGGCGGATTCTACGCCGCGCCCTACCAGAAGCACGGGTTGGAAGTGGACATCCTGCCGGGCGGCGCCGGAACTCCGACTGTCCAGATGATCGGAGCGGGATCCGCAGAGTTCGGGATCGTATCCGCGGATGAACTTGTGCTGGCGCGCTCTCGTGGAAACGACGTGGTGGCGGTCTTCGCGGTTTTCCAGAATTGCCCTCAAGGAATCATGGCGCATGCTTCGCGCCATCTCGCCTCCATCGGGGATGTGCTGCAGGAGGGCACGCTGGCGATCCAACGAGGCCTGCCTTTCGCGCGCCTGCTCGAAAAGAAATACGGATTCGAGCATGTAAAGGTGGTCCCCTCCCCCGGCGGGGACATCAGCGCGTTTCTACGGGATGAGTGGTTTGCGCAGCAATGTTTCGTAATGTCCGAGCCGCTTCAGGCGCGGCACGCGGGAGTGGACGTGACGGTGTTCCCCGTCGCGGATATCGGCTATAACCCGTACACGACAGTCCTGGCCGCCAGCGGAGCTCAGATCAGCAGGGACGCGGGCCTTGTGAAGAGCATGGTTTCAGCGGTGCGCGAGGGCTGGCGGAGCTACCTGGACAATTCAAAGCCTACAAACACGCGCATGCATGAACGGAACCCTTCCATGGATCTGGCGACCTTCGAGGAGGTCGCCCAGGCCCAGAAGCCATTCATAGACACGCGAGAAACTGCGCAGGCGGGGCTCGGGGTAATGACGGCGGAGCGATGGAAGACGTTAATCACCCAACTTGCAGAGCTGGGCGATGTCCCTCAAGCCTTCCCCGCCCAGGATTGCTTCCGGAATTTTTAGGAAAGGAAGCAGGATGCGGCCAGCGCCTGCTTGGGGCGCTCGCCGTGCTTTCGCTATTTATTTTTTTCCGGCGAACTTGAGATTGTCGACGCTAATCGTCTCCCCCTGCATTTTGCCGGAGACCGTAACGTGGACATCTCCGTCTTTGTCCGGTTTTATCGCTCCGCCCTGCATGTCAGCAGCGGCCTTGGCGTTTCCGGAACTGTCCAAGCGGTAGACTTTGCCGTTCGCGTGCACCGCGAAGGTGGTCGTGGTTGCGGTGGGCGCGCAGTCCCGATCGAGCTTCTCACCCGACGTGGGCGCGCCTTTGGGGCCCGCCGCGGCCGTTGTGGCTTTGTTGCTGTCATCGCAGGATGCATCGATCAGCTTCCCCGTCCAGCTCTCGGCATAGCTGGCCATGGCCGCCATACAGAAAACGATTCCCGGTTTTGTAAGAGTTTTCATGACGCCTCCTCGAATCGGAGTTAGCGGTGCATTGCCCGCCGAACTTCACGGTGGCAATCCTCAGACCAAAGATGATATTGCCTGACATCAGCAATTTAACGGACGAGCCGTTATTCTGGCCGAAAACATTTCTTCCTTGCCGCGAAAGAACGTCCGGTGTTGGCATTCGCGTTGCTCCACCTGCATTTGCGACAGGCTTCAGGAGGTTGGACGATGCGTTTCCGCATTCATCGCAAGTTGCCTGGTTTGAGATGGTTTGGATGGTTGTCGCTGGCGGTCCTTGGCAGCCTGCCCTGGCCGGCGGCCCCGGCAAATCCTGCCGGGGAACGCGCTCTGGTAGAGCGGCCCGCCTATCGCGCGGAGGAACGTTTCCGGATTTTATGGCGCGATCCGGGGGATGTAAGTACACGCGATCTTTTCTACGGAATCGGCGGAAAGCAGCACGCACCCCAAACAGAAGAGTACACGTTTGTGGAGGAGGACCGTGGCGGCAACTCGCCCAAATTCGATGTTCGGGATTCGAAGGGCGTCCTCTGGAAAGTGAAACTCGGCCCAGAAGCGCAGGGGGAGGTGGCCGCCACGCGGTTGGTGTTCGCTGCTGGGTACTTTGCGGACGAAGATTATTTCCAGCCGCGAATTCATGTAGATGGGATGCCGATACGGCTGAAGCGCGATAAGCACCTGGTGTTCTCTGACGGAATCGTCAAGAACGCACGGATGGAGCGGCAGATAGAAGGCCAGAAGAAGGTCGGCTACTGGAAATGGACCGACCGACGCATCCTGAATCAACGCAATCTGAACGGGCTCAAGACCGTAATGGCCCTGATCAACAACTGGGATCTGAAGGACACCAACACCGCGATTTACAAGCGCCCGAATGCTCAAGGAGAGGCAGAGTACATTTACGCGGTCTCCGATCTGGGAGCGAGCTTCGGGCTCACTCACCTGGACAGACAGAACACCAAAGCCAATCTTCAAGCTTATGAGGCCTCGGAGTTCATCGCCAAAGCCGATCCTAAGCGGGTCACGTTGGCTACTCCTGGAGCTCCGACCCCTTATTTGATGGTGAATCTGGAAGATTATTTCTATCGCCGCGGACTGCGATCCATCACGCGGGACATCCCTCGTTCGGACGCTCGCTGGATCGGGCAGATTCTCTCGGGGCTTTCGAGGGAACAAATCCGCGATACGTTCCGGGCCGCGGGATTCTCTCAAGAAGAAACGGAGGGTTACGCCACAGTCGTCGAGCAGCGAATCGAGATTCTGCGGCAGCTATAAGGACCTGCATGAGTAACGGGCGCAAGCGCGATTCCCGTGCGTTCCTGACACTTCTGAGGCCTTACAAGCTTCTGTTGACCGCGGGATTTGGCGCAGCGTGTGGCGAAAGCCTCGTGGATCTGCTCGAACCATGGCCGCTGAAGATTGTTCTGGACCATGTCATTCAAAACCGCCCCATTGCTCCCTGGCTTCAAGGAACTCTGTCGCTCGAAGGTGTGGATAAGTTCACGATTCTCGCGATCGCGGCTGGGGCCGCTCTTGCGATCGCGGCCATCGGCGCGCTGTGCGCATACGGAGAGAAACACTTTATCACCACCGTGGCCCAATGGGTCACGCACGATCTGCGCAAGACGCTTTACTTCCATATCCAGAGGATGTCGCTCTCCTATCACGATCACACCAGCACCGGCGACCTCATCAGCAGGCTGACAAGCGATATCGACTCCGTTCAGACTTTCATCACGTCGGGGCTTTTGAGCGCGTTGGTAAACGCCCTGACTTTGGCAGGCATGGTCGGGGTCATGTTCTACCTGAACTGGCGGTTTACGCTGATCGCGCTCTCGATCGCACCGGCATTGTTCGTGGTGATCTACCGTTTCACCCGCAGGGGCAAGAAACTGTCCCGGGAGGTCCGAAAGAAGGAAGGGCAGATCGTCTCGATCGCCGAAGAGGTCCTCTCGTCCATTCGCGTGGTGAAAGCCTTCGCCCAGGAAGACTACGAGCAGCGGCGTCTGGAGGAGGAAAGCCTGGCCACGGTCGAGATGGCCCTGAAAGCCCGGAACCTCAAGGCCAGACTGACCCCGGTAGTCCAGATTATCGTCGCGGCGGGGACCGGTTTAGTGCTGTGGTTCGGCGCCCGGATGGTGCTGGGCGGATCGCTCTCGACGGGCTCCCTGGTCGTGTTTATTTTTTATCTGAAGAAGATGTATAAACCCATGCAGGAGCTTTCCAAGACAACGGATACATACTCGAAAGCCGCGGTGGGATACGAACGCATTCAGGAAGTGCTGAACCTCGCGCCCGAAATCAAGGACCGCAGGAAGGCCAAGACCGCGCCGCGTTTTCGGGGCAGCATCGAGCTGGACAAGGTGACCTTCGGATACGAACCGGACCAGCCGATTCTTCGCAATTGCAGTCTGCGCGTCGAGCCGGAACAGACGGTCGCGCTGGTGGGGCCCACAGGATCCGGAAAATCCACCGTTATCAGCCTGCTTGCCCGTTTCTACGATCCCGCCGAGGGCGCGGTCAGGATCGACGGCCACGATATCCGCGAATTCAAGCAGCGGTCTCTGCGCGACCAGATCAGCATCGTCCCTCAGGACAGCGTCCTCTTCCACGGACCCATCTGGAAGAACATTGCCTACGGTAAGCCTGGCGCGCGGCCCTCGGAGATTCTGAATGCGGCAAAGCTCGCCAACGTGGACGAATTCGTCGACAAGCTTCCGGAGGGCTATGATGCGATCGTAGGCGAACGCGGAGCGACTCTCTCGGGCGGCCAGCGCCAGCGCATTTCGATCGCGCGGGCCATCATCCGAAATACTTCCATACTACTGCTCGACGAGCCCAGCTCGGGCCTGGATGCCGCCTCGGAGGAACTGGTGTTCGAGGCTTTGGACCATCTGATGCGCGGGAAGACCTCCATCGTGATCGCCCACCGGCTATCCACGATTCGGCGCGCCGACGTAATTTTCGTGCTCAAGGAGGGAGCGGTTATCGAGAGCGGAAAGCACGAGGAACTTTTAAGAGCGGGCGGTGTTTATGCGGCTCTCTACGAACTACAGTTCGCGCCCGGCGACCGCGTCGCTAAACCGCAATAAACGCTGTATCAGGAATGGCGGCTGGTCTATTGGAGAGCCCTAGCGCCGGCGGGTTCATGATTTCCGGCTCCTGGATTTCGACGAGGACCCGCGGGAAGATCGCTTCTTCGGAATCCGGGCTCCGGACCTGCGCGCTTCGCTCAGGCCGATGGCCACGGCCTGCTTTCGATTCCTGACCGTTTCCCCGCTGCCCGATTTCAAGGTACCCTCCTTGTATTCGTGCATCACTTTCTTGACTTTGCTTCTGTCCTTCGTGGCTCGCTTGGCCATGTGAGTACCTCCGAAAGGAGAGCGGCGTGCCGCCGGACCTGTTTCGGCTCGCGCGCTTAACGGAGCGTCATCACGTCCAGAGCGCCGGTTCTGCGCTCGACCGTGAGCGCCACGCCACTTCCCGAGCGGAACAACCGGAAGTCCATGACGGCCTCTCCCACTCGGAGGTTTCGAATGGAAACAAGGTCCAGAAAATCCGGGAGAACCGGGTACCGCAACGTGATGCTATGGTCCAAGGCATTGATGGAGAGCCCCACGCAGGATTTCAGCAGCGAGAAAACCGAAGCCGCGGACCAGGCTTGCGGCGAGCACGCAGTCGGGTACCAGGTGGGCATCTTCCCTGGCCTCCTTCGGAAGCCGCAGAATAGTTCGGGGAGCCGGTTCAGCTCCAGGCTTGCAGCCGCTTCAAACAATCCTGTCAGAATGCGGGCCGACAACTCGGTGTATCCGTAACGACTCATGCCGGCCGCGATAATGGCGTTGTCGTGCGGCCAAATCGAGCCGTTATGGTAGGACATCGGGTTGTAGCGGGCCTCTCCCTCGCCGAGGGTGCGGATCCCCCAGCCCGAATAGAATCGGTCGCTCAGAAAGCCGTTGCTGAGCGCGAGCGCCCGGTCCCGGTTTGCAATCCCGCAGAACAGCGCGTGGCCGGCGTTGGAGGCGCGAATCGCGCACGGCTTCTTTTCGCCGTCCAAGGCGATCGCATAGGTTCCGAGCGAGGGGCACCAGAATGCGTCTTCGAAGTGCGTCCGCAACCGGTTCGCCTCCGCGAGCAAGCGGTCGGCAGCCGCCTTGCCCCGAAAACGGCCGGCGATGTTCGCCAGCCCCATCTTGGCGGCGAACACGTACGCCTGTACCTCGCACAGCGCGATGGGACCCTCGGCCAGCCGGCCGTCCGCGTGAAAAATGGAATCGAAGGAGTCTTTCCAGCCTTGCTGGATCAAGCCTTTTTCCGACTTGCGGTAATACTCGACAAACCCATCCTCATCCGCGTCCCCATAGTGGTCGATCCAAGCCAAGGCGCGCTCGATAGCGTCCCAAATCTCTTCCAAAAATTCCCGGTCGCCCGTTCTGCGGAAGTACGCACTGGCAAGCAAGAGGTACAAGGGCGTCGCGTCCACGCTTCCGTAATAGCGTCCGAACGGCACTTCACCGACCGCGGCCATCTCGCCTTCACGGGCTTCGTGGATGATCTTGCCCGGCTCGGCCTCCTGCTGGGGCGAAACCTTTTGCGCTTGCGTGCGGGTCAGGTACCGCAGAACCCCCTTTGCGACGGCAGGATTCATCCACAGACATTCGAAAGCGGTCCAGATGCCGTCGCGGCCGAACGGGGTCGCGAACCAGGGGATGCCCGCGTACGGATACACTCCGTCCGGGGTGCGCGTACTCAGCATTCGAAGATCGGCATCCGAGCGCCGGAGCCACGCATTGAAGTGCTCGTTGGAAGTCCAGACAGAGCATTCCGGAGAGCGATCCTCGAAATGGGCCGCTGCACTCGCCAGTGCGCCATCGTAATCGCTCGGCTTCGTCTGTTCGAATCCGTCGTGGCTCGATTCAAAGGTCGCGGTCATTTCGAAGCTGCGCTCGGCCCCCGGTTCCAGCTTGTCAGTCAGGTAAAAACCTTCCGTGCTGAGATCCTCGGGATTGGTTGTGCACCGGAGGAGGGTTCTCCGCCGCATCCCGTCCAGTCCCCGGTATTCGATCACCACGGCGTCTCCTTCACGCCGGGGCGGATGAGCGTGCCCTTTGGTTGTTCTGGGCGTTCCGCGCGCCTCGAAAATATCGGCGAAATCGGCCGCGAACTCCCAGTCAAGGCGAATGTCCACCGTTTCCTGCGAGAAGTTTTTCACCTGAATCCGCTGGTGCAATGTTTGCTGCCAGATGAATTGGCAGCGGTAGATGTGCAAACTGCCGCGCGGCAGGAACAGCGTGTGATCCGGGGCGTAAAGATCGGGATTCGTGAGATCCACGCCTAACAGCACGTTGTCGCGCCGGACCGTCGAGCTCAGCAACAGGGGACGGCTTCCCGCAAACCGGACCTGCGAACGGGAAAGAAACCGCGTGTCGTTGTAGTAGACGCCGTTCGCGGGATGCTGGCTGGAATCGACGTCTCCAAAACGGTCGAACACGCCGAAGACCTCGTCCTGCTTCAATACCAGCGGCGCTTCTCGCGGCGCTTCGGCCGGAGCGACAACGTATTGTTGTAGCTGTTCGCGAGGCTGACTCACTGGGGTGATAATCCGGCTCTAGATAGCTCCCGGTCGCCAAGCCGTGGCGGATCGGGGTGAATCAGTCGCTCATACTCGCGAACGTATTCCGCGGCCATACGCGCCGCCGTGAACCGCTGCCGGAAGACTTCCCGGCAGTCGTCGCGCCGGATCGCCGGGAGCGCCTTTACGGCCGCCACAGCGTCGGAAACGCTGCTGACGATATAGCCTGTCCTCCCGTGCTCCACGATTTCCGGAACAGAGCCACACGGAAAAGCGATGACTGGAACGCCGCAACCCATCGCTTCCACCATAGCGAGCCCGAAGGGCTCGGGCCAGTCGATCGGGAATAGCAGAGCATGTGCCTTCCGGAACAGCTCGCGTTTTTCCGCATCGCCGACTTCTCCGATGAACCGGACCAGCGGATGATCGAGCCTGGGGGAGATCTCCTCGTCGAAATATTCCTTGTCGGCTGCATCCACCTTTGCCGCGATCACCAGGGGAAGATTCGCCCTCACCGCGATCTCAATGGCGCGATCCGCTCTTTTTTCGGGGGAAATTCGTCCCAGGAACGCCAGGTACTCGGGTTCGCCGTCTTCGAGTTGCATGCACGTTTCCGGAAAGCCGTGGTAGATCGTTGCCCTCCAGTTCAAATCCGGCAGGGGAGCCCGATGTGCATTCGAGATCGAGACCACCGGAACCTCGGGAAACATCCGGTACACGGCGGGCAACTGCGGAAGATCGAGCCGTCCGTGCAGCGTAGTGATGTGTGGGGTTCCCATTCCCCGGGACATGGGGAAATGCAGGTAGTCGTTGTGAAAATGGATCATGTCAAATTCGTGAGCGCGCCGAAGCAGCATCTCCATCTGCACGAGGTGCCATCCCATCGGATCGCCAAGTTCCGGAGCGTGGCGGAGGGCTCTGGGACAGCACGCGACCAGCTCGGCGGACGTCACGGAGTCTCCAGTTGCAAACAAAGTCACTTCGTGACCCTGCTTCCCTAGTTCCTCCGTGAGATAAGAAACCACGCGTTCCGTACCGCCGTACAGTTTCGGCGGCACACTTTCAATGAGGGGAGCCACCTGCGCGATCTTCACAACATAAGATACTTGAGGCTATTCCGATGTTTCCTGAAGCGCATTCGAAACGCACTTGCGGAAGCCCGAATCAACCAGTTGGAGGCGCGCGTGCCCGCGCCATCCCGGACCATTGGAAGGAGATGACTTATGATGCGAGATCCTGTTTGCGGAATGGACGTCGATGAAAAGAAAAATCCGCCGGCTTCCACGTACCGCGGCAAACAGTATGCTTTCTGTGGGCAGAATTGCAAGGACAAGTTCGATCAGCACCCTGAGAAGTACGCCACTTCCGGGAAACCGGAAGAGGTCGGGAAACGGTAAGCCGCCGAACTGCCCGCGTTACTGCTTCGCAAGCTCGTCGTACAGCGAGCCGTAAAAAGCGGGGTTGAAGTTCCAGCCGAGGTCCTCGGTTTTCACCTGCCCGGCGAGTTGATCCCGGGTCGCGCCAGCTTTAACCGCGTCCGACGCGCGGCTGATGACCGTAGCGAACTTGGTGCGGTAGGCCTCCACGTCAGCACGGCTCTTTGGTTCGCCGCGGCCCGGGATCGCCATGTCGAAATCCAGCTTCAGAACTCCGTCCAGGATCTGGGTCCACTCCACCGCGCTTCCGCCGTTGGCGAAGTCAACGATGGGCGTGGCGTCGGTAATCTGGTCGCTGACCATGACCACCTTTAAGTCCGGGAAATACACCATGGTGTCATCCCCGGTATGACCGCGGCCGTAGAAGTGGGCCTGTACCTCGGCGCCTCCCAACTTCAGGTCGTAATCTTTGGCGAAGGTCTGCGTGGGACGTCCCGGGATATCTTTGGTCCGGGGATCGCTTGCCATGTGATTCTTCAACGCGTCCAGTGCGATCACCTGCGCGCCGGCATCGATGAATTTCTGATTGTTCCCGACGTGATCCGGATGATGGTGCGTATTGAGTACATATTTCACCGGGAGATTGGAAACGGATTGGATTTCCTCCATGACCCGGTTGTAGTTTTCGTCGCCGGGATTCTTGGTGTCGACCACGATCAATCCCTCCGGGGTGACCCGAACGAGCGTGTTCGCACCGCCGCCGGTGATCATGTACAGGTTGGGCTTGAGTTGCCGGATTTTTTCAACGGTCTGCCCCGCCCTTGGGCCGCCGCGCCCGCCGCCTTTGGGACCCTGGGCGATTGCGACTGTCGCCAGCAGAGTTGCGCTCACCAGCAAAGCAGCGCTCAGCAACTGTTTCCGTGGCATTTTTCCTCCTCGGATCGGCATGATCCCAACCATTATCTCTATTTTCTGTCGGGAAGCCAGAGCGAGCTGCTATTCGTGTCTTAGAGCATCCACGGGATCGACGCGCATGGCGCGGCGGGCCGGAATGCAAACGCCCAAAGCGGCCGCGAGCAGGAGCGCGCCGCAGGCGATGCCCAGCGCGGCCGGATCCGCCGGAGCGACCGTACAGCCAGGCAATCCGAAGCGAAAGGGGAATGGGACCCGCTGGGAGCCACAAAGAGCGTTGCGGGGGGTGGATTTGAACCACCGACCTTTGGGTTATGAGCCCAACGAGCTACCAGACTGCTCCACCCCGCACCATCATAGTAGCGTAGGTCCGTGGAACCGTCAAACTTCCGACGACTCAGGGAAGCCCGGTGCTATCATGACACCCATGTCCCGTGGACCGTTGCTGATTGCGGCTCTGTCATTTGTGGCCCTGTCCTGCGCGTCGTCCTCCGATTCCAAGACGCTTCCGGCGTGGATCGGAGCGTACCCAGGCACGCAGCCGCAGGCCTCCGGAACCGGCTTCGTGTTCCAAACCAAAGATCCCGCCGAAAAAATCCTCGACTTCTACCAGCAACGTCTCCTACAAAACGGGCTGCACATGGAGGCTCGGGGAGGCGGCGAATACGGGGGAATGCTTACGGCCGAGGACGACGCCCACCGCCGCAGCGTCATGATCGACGTCCGCTCGGAAAGCGGCGGATCGCAAGTCACCATCACGCCCGTCGAAAAGAAGTAGCGTGTTCTCGTCGCGTCTGAACTGGACCCCGCATCCCAACCGGCTTTCCCAGCTCTTGTCGGAAAAGCAGGCCGCTCAAACGCCCGTGCTCGATCTGACCGAATCCAATCCGACGAGGGCGGGCCTGGCGTACCCGCAAACCGAAATTCTGGCCGCCTTGAGCGATCCACAGGCTCTCCGCTACCAACCCTCGCCGCGAGGGCTGGCCACAGCTCGCGACGCCGTTGCGGCGTATTATCGAGGCTGCGGCGCCGCGATTTCACCCGGGAACATCCTGCTGACGGCCAGCACCAGCGAAGCCTACGCGTACCTGTTCAAGCTGCTGGCGAATCCCGGCGACGAGATCCTTTCACCCCAGCCGTCCTATCCGCTGTTCGAGTTTCTGGCCGGCCTGGAGTCGGTTCACATCCGCCCGTATCCACTGCGCTATGACGGCGTCTGGCACATCGATTTCGATGCCCTGGAACGCGCCCTCACGTCCCGCACGCGCGGAATCGTGGTGGTGAATCCCAACAATCCCACGGGATCGTTTGTGAAGCGCGTCGAGCTCGACCGTCTGGACGCGCTGGCGGGCGGCCGAGGTCTGGCTATTTTGTCCGACGAGGTTTTTCGCGATTACACGTTTTCAGAAGACTCCGAGCGTGTATCGACGCTCGCGGGCGAACGCCGCGCGCTGACGTTTTCCATGAGCGGGCTTTCGAAAATCGCGGGCCTGCCGCAGATGAAGCTGGGCTGGATCGTCGTGAGCGGTTCGAACCGTGAAGCCGCACTCGATGCTCTGGACCTGATTGCGGACACGTATCTTTCGGTCTCGACGCCGGTTCAGGTGGCCTTGCCGCGCCTCTTGCCGCTGGCAGGCCAGATACGCGAACAGATTCGCAGCCGCACGCGTTCCAATCTCGATCTGCTGCGCGCGGCGATGGCCGGATCGGCAGCAACCATCTTGCGAGCCGAAGGCGGTTGGTACGCCGTTGTCCAAGTGCCCCGAACCCGGACCGAAGAGGAGTGGGCAATCACGCTGCTGAAGGAGTGCAACGTTCTGGTTCAGCCCGGATACTTCTTCGATTTCGAGTCCGAGGCTTACCTCGTGCTGAGTTTGTTGCCGCCGCAGGCCGTCTTCGCGGAAGGACTGAAACGCCTGCGCAGCGTCATATAATCGCCGTATGTTCCGAACACGCATTCTGCTGGCCGCGTGTGCGCTCGCGGTGTTTACGGGGCAGCGGTCCGAGATCTCCGCGCAGGGCCCGTTCCTCCTCAACATCGACAACATCATGCGCGGACCGGGACTGTACGGCTACGCGCCCCAGGCGGTGCGCTGGTCGGGCGATAACCAGCGGATCTACTTCGAGTGGAAGCAGGCCAGCGACGCTTTCGACAAGCCGTTTGACACCTGGGTAATTCCGCGTGAAAGCGGTTCTCCGCGCAGGCTCAGGGAGGAAGAGGCCAGGCTCGCTCCGCCCGTTTCCGGAAATCCCACGCGGGATCGAAAGCGAACGGTTTACGTTCGGGATGGCGATGTTTTTGTCTACGACTTCACCACGGACCAGGTGCGGCAGCTCACGAAGACGAACGATCCCGAACAGGATCCTCATTTCACGTTCGACGAGAAACGGGTGGCGTTCACCCGTGCCGGAAATCTCTATGTGCTGGATTTGAGCCTCGGGTCTATCGAGCAGATGACCGATATCAAGGCCGGTCCGCCCGCTCCGGAGACGAAGCCGCCAGCCGGCAGCAGCCAGGAGTTTTTGCAGAAGCAGGAACAGGAACTGCTTTCTGCTGTGCGCGATCGCATCCGTCAAAAAGAGGCCGAGGAGGCCAAGAAGAAACGCCAGAATCCACGCAAGCCGTTTGAGCTTGGAGAAAAGCAGGTGGTCGATCGTCTGGAGCTTTGTCCCAACGAGAAATGTGTTCTCGCGCTGATCAAAGAGAATCCCAAGAACGCCAAGCCGGGCACTGTTCCGAACTACGTGACGGAATCGAGCTACACCGAGGAGATCCAGGGACGCACCAACGTCGGCGATCCTCAAGAGCGAACGCGCGTGGCGATCCTGGATGCAGTCACAGGCGAAGTACAGTGGGCCGATGCCGGTCTCGGAGATCGCCAGGTGAACTTCGATCTTCCGCTGTTCAACGAACAGGGCACGCGAACCGTGATGGCGGTGCGTTCGGTGGACAATAAGGACCGCTGGATTCAGTTACTGGACACCGGGTCGGCGAAGACCACGACGCTATTTCACGAGCACGACGACGCATGGCTGGACGGCCCAGGTTATGACACGCTCGGCTGGCTGAAGAATGGGGACGAGGTCTACTTCGAAAGCGAGCGCGACGGCTGGGAGCATCTTTACAAGGTGTCCGCGCTGGGCGGCGACGCCAAGCAGCTTACTTCGGGCCAATTCGAAGTGACTCACGTGGAGTTGTCCGCCGAGGGTTCGAAGTTCTATCTCACGACCAGCGAGGCCGGCGCTTCCGAGCAGCAGTTTTATTCTGTGAGCGCGAACGGAGGCCCCCGGACGCGTATCACCACGCTACCCGGCGGCCACCACGTGATTCTCTCGCGCGATGAAAAATATCTGGCCGACGTTTCCTCGTATGTGAACCGCCCGCCCGAGATCTATACGGGCGAGAACAAGCCTGGAGCAAAGGAAGAAAAGCGAACGGATTCTCCAGCGAGGGATTTTTGGGAATATCCCTGGCAGGACCCGCCCTTCGTGCAAATTCCAGCGCGCGACGGAGCGAGGATCCCGGCCCGGTTATTCAAGCCCAGGAATTACCGGCCCGGCGGACCCGCCGTGATCTTCGTCCACGGCGCGGGCTATCTGCAAAACGTGCTGAAATCCTGGTCTCCCAACTATCCGCGCGAGTATTTGTTCCACCACTTTCTGATGGAGCACGGCTACATGGTGCTGGATATGGATTACCGGGCCTCGGCCGGCTATGGCCGCGACTGGCGCACCGCGATCTACCGCCACATGGGCGGCAAGGATCTGGAAGATAATCTCGACGGCGCGAAGTGGCTGGGGACGCAAGGCGCCGATCCGAAGCGGATCGGCATCTATGGCGGCAGTTACGGCGGATTCATCACGTTAATGGCGATGTTCACTTCACCCGATACGTTCGCGGCAGGTGCCGCGCTGCGGCCCGTGACCGATTGGGCGCATTATAATCACGGTTACACATCGAACATCCTGAACACGCCGCAGACGGACGCCGAGGCGTACCGCCGGTCCTCGCCGATTTATTTCGCGGAAGGTTTAAAGGGCGCGCTCCTGATCTGCCACGGCATGGTGGACACCAATGTATTCTTCCAGGACACGGTGCGGCTGGTCCAGAGGCTGATCGAGTTGCGGAAGGAGAACTGGTCGGTCGCGTTCTATCCGGTGGAAAACCACGGATTCGTGCGGCCAGAAAGCTGGGCGGACGAGTACAAGCGAATTTTCAAGCTGTTCGAGGAGAATTTAAGAGCGAACCGCGAGCGATAGCGGGCGGCCCTATAACCGGCTTCCCCCCGAGCACAGCAACACTTCGCCTGTGACGTAATCCGAAAGCGGCGAGCAGAAAAATAACACGGGCCCCGCGGCCTCTTCCGGAGTTCCGAACCTTCCGAGCGGATTCTGCGCCCGCAGCGTTTCACGCACGGCCTCCTGTACGCCGACCTTGATCTTGCGCCCCTGCACGTCGATCTCGCCGCCCAGAGCTTGCGTCAGCCGCGTCTCGATAAACCCGAAGCCCACCGCGTTGACGTTGACGTTGTAGCGTCCCCACTCCTTCGCTATGACCTTCGTCAGCCCGATGATCCCGGCCTTTCCCGAACCGTAACCGGCCTGCCCCGCAATGCCGTCGATTCCGGAAATCGAAGTGATATTCACTACCTTGCGCATCACGCGGCGGCCTTCGGACTGTTCTTTCTTGGCCGTTTCGCGAATCCAGTTCGATGCCGCGCGCAGCACGCGAAAGGGCGCGACCAAGTGGATATCGAGCATCGCCTGGAACTGCTCGTCCGTCGTTTTTTGAATCACGTTGTCCCAGGTGTAGCCCGCGTTGTTGACCACGATATCGAGCGACCCGAACGCCGTAAGCGTTCCGCTCACCAGTTTTTCGGGGAAATCGGGCTTAGTGAGATCACCAGGGAGGGCTTTTGCGTTTCCTCCCGCCTGATCGATCAACATGCCGGTCTCGAAAACCACTTCGCGATCGAGATCATTGAGCATCAGCGAGGCGCCCGCCTGGGCAAGCTGGAGCGCGATGGCGCGGCCGATCCCGCGTCCCGCTCCGGTGACCAGGGCTGTGCGGCCTTTCAGATCAATCAGCGGCATTCGTTTTCAAGCGCTTCGCGAATTGGAAAAGCAGAAGATAGGAACGGCGCATGCTTCCCGGCGGCGGCCCTAGCTTGAAATTGTACCTGAAGGAACAGCGCTGATCTGCCACGCTGTTCCTCGCGTGAAGGAGCCGAATCGTGCCGGCGGAAATGCACCTGGCGGACAATACCGTTTCAGTAAGGATCGAAAACACGGCAAAGCGCGCAAGAGCTGGCCGCCATCCGGGCCGTGAACGAAACAGCGTTTGCAGGGGCGGAAGAAGCCGGCTTGGTGGACGGCCTGCGCTCGGCTGGCGACGCGCTGTTGTCGCTTGTCGCGGTACTCGGGGGCCGCGTCGTCGGTCACGCGATGTTTCAGCAGGATGTGAACGCCAGGATATCCGGCCCGCCGATTACTATCCGAGATTCGGCTTTTCGCACCGTCTGGCCCGCCGGCTGGAACACCCGTTTCTGCCGGATGCGTTCCTGGCCATGGAGCTTACCGCGGGCGCTCTGGATGGTGTTGAAGGATCGGTTGTGTACGCTCAGGCGTTCGGTATCTGAGAGCTATCGTCCAAGAAGGTGAAAGACGGCTGCCGAGGTTACTGAGAAATGGTACGCCCGAGAGGATTCGAACCTCTGACCTTCTGCTCCGGAGGCAGACGCTCTATCCGGGCTGAGCTACGGGCGCACAAACAGCGGCCTACGGACGACGCGGGCCGAACCGGCACACTGAACAGTTTATCATTGAGAGGAACCCGATGGAGCGAACGCAGGCTGCAATACACTGAAACCCTAAGGGGGATTATGGCCCGAACCTCTAAACTTTGGCGCTTGGCAATCGCCCTGCCGCTGCTCGCAACCGCACTGCCGGCCCACCATTCCTTCGGCGCGGAGTACGACGCTACCAAGCCGGTCACCTTGACCGGCGTCATCACCAAAATCGACTGGACCAACCCGCACAGCTATTTCTTCCTGGACGTGAAGGACGCGAAGGGGAACGTCGCCAACTGGAAGTTTGAAGGCTATCCTCCCAGCGTGCTGGTCCGGACCGGCTGGAAGAAAGACGTCACGATGAAGGTTGGCGACACGGTGACCGTTTTCGGCTGGCACGCGCGCGATGGAACAAACTGGGCGCACTCGCGCGAGGTGACGCTCGCCAATGGCAAGAAGCTTTTCTTTGGACCCCCGGCAGGCACGGGAGACGGCGGAAATACTCCGGCCGTGGATGTGAAGTGATGCGGACCGCGGTCACGCTCGGATTTTTGTGCTGGGCTGCTTGTGTCTCCGCACAGCCAAAGAGCGCCGTCCCCCGCGCCACTGACGGCAAACCCGATCTCACCGGAGTCTGGCAAGGCGGCAGCACGCAGCGTGGAAACTGGGAAGAAGCCAATGCGGGGAACGGGGTCGGCGGCACCGGCCGCGATCCTTCCGCCGCGGCCGCTCCGTCTTCAAACGACCGCCCCGCTGGCCGCGAAGGCGCGCCGTATCAACCATGGGCCGCGCAAAAAGTGATGGAAGCGTACAACCGGCGCGGCATCGACGATCCCACCGCCCTGTGTCTCCCGCCCGGCTTGCCGCGCGTTGTGATGCTGGGGCTGTTCCCGCAGCAGATCATTCAGACGCCGCAGCAGGTCGTGATGCTTTACGAATACATGAGCGTGTTTCGCGTGATTCCCTTGAACGCGCCACACCCGGACGATCTGCTTCCGTCCTACATGGGTAATTCAGTGGGCCACTGGGAAGGAGACACACTGGTGGTGGACGTGACCGGCTTCAACGACAAGACCTGGCTGTCCGGGGCGGGCACGTTTCATTCCGATCAGCTCCATATCGTCGAGCGGTACACGCGCGTCGATAAGGATCAGATCAATTACGACGTCACCATGGAGGATCCCAAAGTGCTGACGAAGCCGTGGGTCCTTCATTCGACTCTGATGCTACGCGAGGGAACCCGCCTTGAGGAATACGTGTGCGCCGAGAATAACCTGGATCCGCGCGAGTATGAGCACCTGCTTAAGGACGGGGTAAACTTCAAACGGTAGGCCATGGCGAAGAAAGTCGGAGTCCTCGGATCGGGAGTGGTCGGGCGTGCGCTGGCCAGCGGATTCGTAAAGCACGGCTACGAGGTGATGCTCGGCACGCGCGATCCGGCCAAAGGAGAAGCGCCGCTCTGGGCAGCGTCGCACTCCGGAGCAAAGGTGGGAACGTTTCGCGAAACGGCGATTTTCGGGGAGATCGCCGTTCTGGCGGTTCTGGGGCGCGCGGTCGCAGAAGTGATCCAGGAGGCCGGTCCTGATCATCTGCACGATAAAGTCGTTATCGACACGACCAATCCGCTGGCCGATTCCGTCCCCGTGGACGGCGTTTTCCTGTTTACTACCGGCCCGAACGATTCGCTCGGCGAGGAGATTCAGAGGCTGCTTCCGGATTCGCATATCGTCAAAGCTTTCAACAGCGTGGGAAGCGCGCTCATGGTCAACCCGAAATTCGAGCAGGGCACGCCGACCATGTTCCTGTGCGGAAATAATCCCGAGGCCAAGCGCCAGGTTTCCGAAATCTGCGTGCAATTCGGATGGGAGCCCTTTGATTGCGGCGATATCATCGCTTCGCGGGCGCTCGAGCCCCTATGCCGCCTGTGGACGCTCCCGGGCTTTCTGCGCAACGAATGGCACCACGCCTTGAAGATGCTGACGCGGTAGCGTGGCGTTCGCCAGGGCGTCGAGATGAGCCTCGACGCGGCACATACGAGTGTGTGGGCCACGTTAAGGCCGGCGCCATTTGAGAACCGGCTTGCGCGCAGCCGCCACTTCATCCACCTTGGCCGTTCGAGTCGTGTGCGGGGCCGTTAACACCAGTTCGGGAGTTTCCTTGAGTTCGCGCGCGATGGCGATCAGCGCTTCCGCGAACCCGTCCAGTTCCTGTTTGCTCTCCGTCTCGGTGGGTTCGATCATCATCGCGCCATGCACGATCAACGGGAAACTGACCGTGTAGGGGTGGAATCCGTAGTCGATCAAACGTTTGGCGATCGCGCCTGTGGCTTCGTGCCGGAAAACGCACTCGTGCATGCTGGGCGCATGGTAGGCGATCTCGTAATGCGGCTCCAGCAACTTCCGCAAGTAGTTCGCGTTCAGCAAAGCATCCAGGGTCGCGCGCTTCAGCCCGTCGCCTCCGTGCGCCATGATGTACGCCAGCGCCCGCACCAGCACGCCGAAATTTCCGTAAAAGGCCCGCACGCGGCCGACGGACTGGGGCCGGTCGTAATTCCACGACCATCCGGAAGGGGTTCGCTGGATTCTCGGAAGGGGAAGGAACGGCTCCAGTGGCTGCTTCACTGCCACTGGACCGGAACCGGGCCCGCCACCCCCGTGCGGCGTAGAAAACGTCTTGTGCAAATTCAGGTGCATCAGATCAACGCCGTAATCGCCGGGACGGGAGATGCCGGCGAGTGCGTTCATGTTGGCGCCGTCCATGTAAACCAGCGCACCCCTGGCGTGCATGATCCGCGCGACCTCGGCGATCCGCGCTTCGAAGACGCCGAGCGTATTCGGGTTCGTGATCATGATCGCCGCCACACTTTCGTCCACGGTGCGGGCCAGCGTTTCCACGTCCAACATTCCGCGCTCGTTCGAGGCGACGTTGAGCACTTCGTATCCCGCCATCCGCACCGATGCAGGATTGGTTCCATGCGCGGAATCCGGGATCAGGACTTTTTTTCGCGGGTTCCCCCGAGCCTCAAGCGCCGCGCGGACCATCAGGATTCCAGTCAGCTCGCCATGGGCCCCCGCCGCAGGCTGGAGCGTCACCGCGTCCATGCCGGTGATCTCCGCCAGCGCTCGTTCCAGTGCGTCCAGAATCGCGAAAGCTCCCTGCGCCGATTGGTCAGGCTGGTACGGATGAATCCACGTCAGCCCTTCGGTGCGAGCCACCGCTTCGTTCACGCGCGGGTTGTATTTCATGGTGCAAGAGCCCAACGGATACAGGCCAAGATCGATCGCGTAATTCCAGGTCGAAAGGCGCGTGAAATGCCGAATCACGTCGACTTCGCTGACTTCCACGAAGTCCGGGATCTCCTGGCGCACATTCGCAGAGCCAAGCGCCTCAACCGGATCGACGGCCGGCACGTCCAGCTTGGGGAGCTGATAGCCGGACTTGCCGGGCGAGCTCAGCTCAAATAACAGCGCCTCGTTTTGCGAAGGATGCGGGCGGACTTTCCGGATCACTGTCACGCTCCAAACGCCTCCGCCACGGCGTCCATGTCCGGGCGAGCCGCCATTTCCGTGCAACACAACAGCACGCTGTTGTTCAGCTCCGGATAGAACCGGTCGAGTGCAAGACCTCCGAGGATGTGCAGCTCCCGCAAGCGGCGATCGATTTCCTCGGGTGACCGTGGGCCGGTGGCTGCCACGAATTCGTTGAAGTAGGGTCCCTTGAATCGCCGCCACAGTTTTCCGCCCAAATAATGCGCCTTGGCCAGGTTCTGTTCCGCCAGCTCGCGCAGACCCTGCTTGCCATACAGGGCCATGAATACGGTGGCCATCAGGGCGATCAGGGCCTGGTTCGTGCAGATATTCGAGGTCGCCTTCTCCCGCCGGATGTGCTGTTCTCGCGCCGCGAGCGTGAGGCAGAACGCGCGATGGCCTGCGGCATCCCTGGTTTCGCCCACCAAGCGGCCCGGCATCTGCCGCACGTATTTTTCCTTGCAGGCAAGCACGCCAGCGAACGGCCCTCCGTAGCTGGGCGCGATGGCGAAACTTTGCAGCTCGCCCGCGACGATGTCGGCGTCGCGCGGAGGTTCGAGCAAGCCCAGGGAAACCGCTTCGGTGAAGAGGAAGACCAGCAGCGCCCCTTTGCCACGCGCCATGTCCGCGATTTGCTTCGCATTCTCGACCACGCCGAAGAAATTCGGCGATTGAATCACGACCGCGCCCGTCGATGCATCGAGCGCCTGCTCCAGCGAGGCCAGATCCACCTGCCCCGTTTCCGGATCGTATTCGAATTCCTGAATCCGAACGGCCTGATGTCGCGTGTAGGTGCGGAGTACGTCCCGGTACTCTGGGTGCACCGTCCGGGCGACCGCGACGGCATTGCGGCCGGTGATCCGCAGGGCCATCATTGCCGCTTCCGTCATGGCAGTCGAACCGTCATACATCGAGGCGTTCGCCACATCCATGCCGGTCAACTGGCAGATCATGGTTTGGAATTCGAAAATCGCAGTCAACGTGCCTTGCGAGATTTCGGCCTGGTAGGGAGTGTAGGAAGTCAGAAACTCCCCGCGCGATACGACCGCATCCACCAGCACTGGCCGGTAGTGGTGATAGACTCCCGCGCCGAGAAAATTGGCATGCTGGTTCGCGTTTTCGGCCCCGCGCGCGCGGAAATAGTCGACGATTTCGTATTCGCTCTTCCCGGGCGGAAGCGTAAGCGGTCCATGGAACTGGACTTCCTGAGGCAGGTGCGCGTAGAGGTCCTCAAGAGTTGCCGCGCCGGCGGGCGTGTCGAAGATGGTATCGAGCATCTCGCGACGCTCGATGTCAGACTTCGGTAGGTAGCGCAATCAGGACGATTCCGTTCCGACGTAAGCTTGGTATTCGGCGGCTGTGAGGAGCTTGCCGGACTCGCCAGGGTCCGACAACTTGATTTTAACAAGCCATCCCTCCCCGTACGGATCCTTGTTAAGGATTTCGGGCGAATCGGCAAGCGAAGCATTCACTTCCAGCACTTCACCCGAAACTGGCGTGAAGATGTCGCTGACCGCCTTCACGGATTCCACCGAACCGATCGGCTTCCCTTGTTGGACAACGGTGCCGGGTTTTGGAAGGTCGACGTAGACGATGTCGCCAAGCTCTTTCTGGGCGTGAAAGGTGATTCCGATGACTCCGTTGGCGCCTTCAACCCGCACCCACTCGTGTTCTTTCGTGTAGCGGAGATTCTCTGGGTCCATTTTATTTGGTCCTTTTGTAGAAAGGCAGCGGCACGGTTACCGCATCCACCGCCTGGCCGCGGACCATTACCTGAATCGCGCGGCCAGCCTCCGCTTGGGTGGAGGGCAGATAACACATGCCGATGTTTTTGTTGAGCGTGGGAGACGGTCCTCCGCTGGTCACCCAGCCCGCCCCTGCGCCATCGATGCACACCTCGTAGCCGTCACGGCCGATGCCGCGCCCGGTCATTTCGAATCCGGTCAGTTGCCGCGTGAGACCGCGTTGCTTCTGTTTCGCAAGCGCGGCGCGTCCGACGAAGAGTCCTTTGTCCATTTTGACGATCCAGCCAAGTTTCGCTTCCCACGGCGTGATGGAAGCATGGATCTCATGATCGTACAAAGCCATCGCGGCTTCCAGACGCAGCGTATTCCGCGCGCCAAGGCCGCACGGCTTGATTCCGAAACTTTCGCCCGCGTTCAGGATTTCATCCCAGATGCGGGGAGCCTCATCCGGCGAAAGATAGATCTCGAAGCCGTCCTCTCCGGTGTACCCGGTCCGCGCGATCCGGGCCGGCGCGCCGCTAATGGCTCCGTCCACGAAGTGGTAATAACGAATGGGCGCGAGCGAAACGGCCGTGAGCTTCTGTAGCGTTTCCGGCGAGCGCGGACCCTGCACCGCCAGTTGCGCGTAGCGCGTTCCCGCGTTTTCCACCACGCAGTCGAACTGGTTGTGCGAGCGAATGTGTTCGTAATCCTTGTCCTGGTTAGACGCGTTCACGCACAAAAAGTAGTGATCGGCTGCAACTTTGTGAACCAGAATGTCGTCCACGAACCCACCGTGCTCGTACAGAAGCGCGGAATAGTGCGCTTGACCCGCAGCAAGCTGCGAGGCATCGTTCGTCGTGACGTAGTTGACCAGGCGCAGGGCTTCGGGACCCCGGATCTCGATTTCGCCCATGTGGCTGACGTCGAACAGGCCCACGCGCTGGCGAACGGCGCGGTGCTCTTCGATCAGGCTCGAATACTGCACCGGCATCTCCCAGCCGCCGAAGTCGATCAGTCGTGCGCCCAAGCGGCGATGAACCGCGTTGAGCGGCGTCTTCCGCAGGCCCTCAGACGAGCGCGCCATTGAAAATCAGGCTAGCAGGAAAGCGTGAGAGAAAAACCGCTATCCTAACTATTAGGAAGCATGACGGATTCTCAGCTCCTGACGATCGCGCTCGCATCGGTGCCCACTATGATCACGGTCCTGATCGGGATCCTGATCAACAACGCCCGCTTGGGCGATTTGCGGCACTACATGGAGGCTCGTTTCAATCAAGTGGATCAGCGCTTTGAACAGGTCAACCAGCGTTTTGAACAGATTGACCAGCGTTTTGCGCAGGTGGACCAGCGTTTTGCGCAGGTGGACCAGCGTTTTGCGCAGGTGGACCGACGCTTTGATGAAATCGATGGCCGTTTTAACCGGATGGACGGGCGGTTTGAGGAAGTGAAGGAACTCTGGCGGTCCGAGCTTCACCGCGTTGAGGAAGTGCTGGACGCGCGGCTGAAGCACCTGGAAGAGCGCGCGTAGCGCCTAATACTTGCGAAGAACCGCAAGAACCTTTCCCTGGATCGCGACCGAAGACGCCGGGACATAAATCGGCTGCATCGCGGCATTGGCAGGCTGGAGACGGACACGATCACCGGGTTCCTTGTAGAAGCGCTTGAGGGTAGTTTCCATCCCGTCCACCAGGGCCACCACGATGTCCCCATCGCGGGCCGTCTCGGTGCGTTCCACGAGAACGTAATCGCCATCACAGATGTGATCCTCGACCATGGATTCGCCGCGCACCTGGAGAGCGTAGGTGTTGGGATCGCCCGTGAAATCGGCGAAATTCACGGTATCGTTCCCCGCCAGGGACTCCACCGGCGAGCCTGCCGCGATGCGGCCCAAAAGCGGGATCTCCAGCGATAACGCGGCCTGGCGGTATTGGCGCTGTTCTTCGTAATACTTTGGCGCGATTTCGAGCGACCGGCTCTGGTTGAAGCTGCGTCTTAGGTAATTCTTGGACTCGAGCGCCAGGATGTGCTTGTGCACTGTCGCCAAAGAAGCCAGACTTAGCCCTTCGGCGATCTCCTCATAGCTCGGGCAGTAGCCATTTTTCTCCAGGAATCCCGCCAGGAAATCCAGGAATTCCTTTTGGCGTTTCGTGAGAGCCATGATGCCCCCATTGTAGGCGAATAAAAGGGAAAGTGTCAATAAAATGGTAATAATATACTTGACATACCATTAGTTTTGCCCCATACTAGATCCATGGAAAGCGCAGCCAGCAGCCTTCAGGAAGCGATTCTGTACTTCTCGGACTTCGAGAACTGCCGGAAGTTCATGGTCGAACTGCGCTGGCCCAACGGCAAAATCATCTGCCCCCGCTGCGGATCGGAAAACGTCGGTTGGCTTGCCAAAACTCGCGTCTGGAAGTGCTACGGGAAGCACGAACCGGGAAAGGGCCAGACCTTCACTCTCAAGACCGGGACTATCTTTGAGGACTCGGCGCTTCCGCTTGAGAAGTGGCTTCCCGCTGCGTGGCTCGTCATCAACTGCAAGAACGGCATCAGCAGCTACGAACTGGCGCGGGATTTGAAAGTCACCCAGAAGTCCGCTTGGTTCATGCTCCATCGCGTTCGACTTGCGATGCAGGACGGTTCTTTTGAGAAGAAAATGTCGGGCGAAATCGAAGCCGACGAAACCTTCATCGGCGGGACCGTGAAGTCGATGAATCGCCGCACGAGAGAGCGCAGGCGAGCACAGGGAATGCTTCCCCACGCTGGAACCGTAGGCAAGGCCATTGTGATGGGCTTGCTTGAGCGCCACGGCGAAGCCCGCGTCAAAGTCGTCGGCGGGCGCAAGCGTCATCATGTTGTGCGCGAGATCGTCAAGAACGTCGAAGAAGGGTCCAAAATCTACACGGACGAACTGCGATCCTATGATGCGCTGACGGCGAAGTACGCGCACCAAGTGATCGACCACACGGAAGCGTACGTCCGTGAGAACGTCCATACCAACGGACTGGAGAACTTCTGGAGTCTGTTCAAGCGTGCACTGAAGGGCACGTATGTAAGCGTCGAACCGTTCCACCTGCAAGCCTACGCCGATGAGCAGTGCTTTCGCTTTAACAATCGCAAGATGACGGACCCTGAGCGGTTCGCGCTGGTCATGAGCCAGATTGTCGGACGCCGGTTGACTTACAATGAACTGACCGGCAAATCGGAGAATCAAGCAACGATGCGTCCCTGATGAACATGAAGAGGCAGGGGCGCGGCAAGCGCAAGCCCGCTTCGGGAGATTTATGAAGGCCAAGTCCTTCGACCAAACGCTGGAGTTTCTGCACTTCAAAGAAGCAATGCGAGGAGTGTTGTCAGTCTCGAAATCTGCAATGGACGCGCGCATAGAGAAGTCCCACAAGCCTCGTAAGGCTAAGCCAAAGGAACAGCCGAAATTCGTACAACCTCGATGGCCGAAATCATGAACCGGCATTGATGAGTCGGTTGTCTTCTGTAATCGAGAAGTGAATCTCTTTCACCAGCGGCTTTGCGCTGTCTGGGGATATTATGATCTTGGCTTTCCAATTATCCGGGACGAGCGTTCCGCAGAATGTATCCTCACCACTCCCGCCAAAAATCTGCCATGGGCCGTTCTTGCGCCTAAACGCTATCATCAGTAACTGCGAATCTCCGTAGGGGATATCCGTTTCAAATCTCACTCCAGTCCAAAAGTCGCCTCGCTCTGTCCTCTTCTGGACTCTCCAATGGGCGGGATCGGCCGCGATGAAGATACCGTGATCGGATTCTAATCTTACGCGCGCGTGTGTGTTCTTGGATGTGAGTACGTCGCCGTTCTTAATTTCCACTGCGATTGATTCGGAGAGTGACTGTGTGAACGCACCACCAGAAGTGATGCCCATGTAGGCCAGAGGCAATTGCTCGCCGGGGCTAGGGGCTGACGAAGTTAGTCTGCGCTTTATCGCTGGCCATTCAAATCCGAACCATGCAAAAAAGACAGATGCGGGAAGAGGTGATAGCTGAAGCCACGACGTTCGGCCTGCGTTTAGGTTATCTCCGCCCATGAGCAGAAGGACGAAGGCAGCGCTCTCGCACAGATACTTTATGACCTTGTCCCTCGTCGGCAGATCGTCGTTGCCCAATGAGGCCATTGTTTTAAAGAGGGGAAGCATCTACATGGTCCCCCTTTGGGCTTGGTATGTCAAGTATGTTGTTACCAATAAAATTGTGCAACAATATTTCCAGTGATTCGAAAGACTTTCGGAACCACAGCTCTCGCCCTCCTCGCAACGGTACCAGGACTGGCCTGGAACCGCGCGGGACACATGGTCATGGGGGCGATCGCATTCGACCGGCTTCCGTCCGTCGCGCCTGGCTCCGTGACTCGCGTCGTGACGATCCTCAGACAACATCCGCAGTACGAGTCCCTCTGGAAACCACAACTCGCGGGCATGAAGGAACAGGATCAGGAGCGTTACCTATTCATGCTGGCGGCGCGGTGGCCTGATGATATCCGCGGCAACAAGCAATTCGATCAGCCCGAGTGGCACTACATCGATTTTCCCTACAAGCCGCCTAGCCAGCCCGCCTCGGTTCGAGCTCCGCAACCACTGCCCGACAACCTGTTGACCGCATTTCAAAGAAACCTGGCGCTGGCGCGAGGAAACGCGCTGGATGCCGAGAAGGCGGTCGCGCTGTGTTGGATCTTCCACCTGCTCGGCGATCTGCATCAGCCGCTCCACACCGTCTCGCTATTCAGCACGCGCTTCCCCGATGGGGATCGCGGCGGGAACTTGTTCTACGTCGGCCCGGATCCTGCCGATCCCAGAACGCAGAACTTACACGCGTACTGGGATACCATCCTGCTGACGGACGAACACTACGAGGCCGCGCGCGATCTCGCCACCAGTCTCGAGAAAAAATACCCGCCGGCCTCGCCTCGCGCGTTCGCAGAATCCCAGGTCGAACGCTGGATCAAAGACAGCTTCGATCTGGCGGTTTCGGTCGTCTATCGCAGAGGCAAGTTGAAGCCAGGCGCAGATCGCGACCACGGCGCTTCCCTGCCTCGCGATTATCATGCAGCAGCGGAACGCATCGCTTCGCGCCGCGTGGCGCTCGCGGGCTACAGACTGGCGGACGTGCTCCAAACGATTCACTGAGCGCTGCGGTATTCTGAGGCATGGACACCGTGCATTCGGTTTGCGCGTTGGATTGCCCCGATTGCTGCTCCGTGCTGGTCCAAGTCGAGAACGGCCGGGCCACGCGGCTGCGCGGCAACCCCGATCACCCCGTCACGCGAGGATTCCTGTGCGGAAAAGTTGCGCAGTACCTCGATCGCCAATATTCCCCTGACCGGCTGCTCCATCCACAAAGGCGCGCCGGCGCCAAGGGCGAAGGCCGCTTCGTGCGGATTTCCTGGCAGGAAGCCCTCGACACGATCGCACAAAAACTGGAAACGGCCGCGCGCGAGTTCGGGCCGGAATCGGTCCTGCCGTACAGCTACGCCGGGACCATGGGCCTGCTGAACGGCGCGGGCATGGACCGCCGGTTCTTCCATCGCCTGGGCGCTTCGCGGCTGGATCGGACGATCTGCTCCTCAGCGGGAGGGGCCGCTCTGGCGGCGACTCTCGGATTCCGCTACGGCACGGAGCCTGAGCAGTTCCGCGATTCCAGGCTGATCCTCGCCTGGGGCGCGAACATTCATGGCACCAACGTCCATCTGTGGCCGTTCCTCGTAGAAGCCAGACGCAAGGGCGCGAAGCTGATTGTCATCGATCCCATTCGCACGCGCACCGCCGCGCTGGCCGACCGGCATTTTGCCATCAACCCGGGCAGCGATCTGGCATTGGCGCTCGGCCTGATGCACGTGATTTTCGGCGAAAATCTGCACGACGCCGATTACGTCACGCGCTATACGAACGGTTTCGAGCAACTGCGCAAACTCGCGGCGGGCTATCCTCCCGAGCGCGTTTCCGCTCTCACCGGAATCGCAGCAGCAGATATCCTCCAGCTCGCACGCGACTACGCCACCACGCGGCCCGCCGCGATCCGGCTGAATTACGGCGTGCAGAGAAGCGAACACGGAGGCGCCGCCGTGCGCGCGATCGCCGCGCTTCCGGCCCTGGTGGGATCGTGGCGCGAGCCGGGCGGCGGCCTGCAGCTTTCCACGTCCCAAGCCTTCCAGTTCAATCGAGCCGGACTCGAGATGCCCGAATTGCAGAAGCGGTCGCCTCTGGGCCGCGAAGCGCGGATCGTTAACATGGCCGAATTGGGCAAGGCGCTGAGCGAGGTCGACAATCCACCGGTGAAGGCCATGGTGGTGTACAACTCGAATCCGGCGGCGATCGCGCCGAATCAAAATCTGGTCCTGCGTGGACTGCGGCGGCCGGACCTGTTTACCGTCGTTTTGGAGCAGTTCCAGACCGATACGGCCGATTACGCTGACATTGTGCTGCCGGTGACCACCTTCCTGGAACACACCGACGTCTACCTGGCCTACGGCCATTACCATCTGCAACTTTCCCGTCCGGCTGTGGCCGCCCCGGGTGAGGCGAAATCGAACGTCGAAATCTTCCGGGCGCTTGCGCTGCGTATGGGCTTTGACGACCCATGCTTCCGCGATTCCGAGGATGCCATGATCCGGACGCTGCTCCGGTCCGGGCATCCGTTCCTGGAGGGGATCACCCTGGAGCGCCTCGACCGGGACCATTCCGTGCGGCTCAACATCTCGCCCGCCGGCGAGCCGTTCTTGCCTTTTGCGTACGGCGGCTTCGGCACGCCCTCGGGCAAATGCGAGTTCGGAGCTGAATCGCTCGGTTACGCGCCGCCCGCCGAATCGCGCTTCGGCGACGAAGCTCTGCGAAGGAAATATCCGCTCGAGCTGCTCTCTTCGAAGAACGACGACAGCATGAACTCGACCTTCGGCAACCGCACCGCAGTGGACGAGGAGACTTCCATACTCCACCTGCATCCGGTGGACGCTGGGCCCCGCGGGATTCGTACTGGAGATCGCGTTCGCGCATTCAATGACCGCGGCAGTCTGCTGCTGAAGGCGAACGTCAACGGAATGGTCCCCGCGGGCGTGGCGCGCATTCCTTCTGTCCGGTGGGCCAAGCGCGCCTCGGACGGCCGAAATGCAAATGCCCTAACCTCGGACCGGCTGACCGATATCGGCGGAGGCCCGACGTTCTACGTTGCCTGGTGCAAGTCGAGCGGTGCGGCGATTGAGGCTCACAGCAGTCCTTCTCGCATGCGCACTGGTAGCGGGAGCCTGCAAGCGGCACGCACACACGAAATTCGGCCAAGAGGAGCCGCCGCTGAGCGTCCTTGCCATGGACGATCCCCGGGCGGATGGGCAATTGCTTCGCGGCTTCTACCCGCCCGAGGACGGACCCTGGCGCTGGACGGCGGGCAAGTTCAGCCTGCTGCTGCGGCCGCCTCCCGGAGCCGCGCAATATGGTGCACGTCTGGAGCTAAAACTCAACGTCCCGGAAGCCGTGCTCCGGGAAGCCGGCGTCCCAACGCTTTCGGCGGAGATCGGCGGGTTGCGTTTCGAACCCGAACAATTCCCGCAAGCTGGAGATCATGTTTACGCGCGAGACGTTCCGGCGAGCGTTCTTTCAGGCGACAGCGTCGAGATCCATTTCACTTCGGATAAGCCGATTCCAGCAGGCAAAGTCGAAAAGCGCGAACTCGGCCTGATCGTAACCAGTGTGGGACTTGTGCTGAAGTGACTGCCCGGGCAGTCAACCTTTCTTGTTCAGCTTCAGGTTGATGGTCGCGTTCTTCCGCGTATCGAAATTACTCAACCGCTTGGTGTCGCTGCTCATGCCATTGAAGTCCGCCTTCACCTCGTAGTCGGTGTCGGTACGCAGGCCGGAAAAGCGATATTCGCCGTTTTCCTGGGTGATGAAGGAGCGAACCTGGAGCGTGCGCGTATCCTTTAACTGCACCACGGCGCCAACCGCAGGCTTGCCGTCCGGATCCGTGACTTGTCCTTGCAGGTTACGGACCGTGGAGTCTTCCTTCTCCCGATTGCGCTGGCCCATCACAAGCCCGGCGCAAAACACAGCTACGATGCCCACCAGCGCGATGCGCGAGACACGGGGCATGATCCGTCACCTCCCCCTTTTGTTCGATTCCGGGAGCAGCAGCAGGGTTGCATTCATCTGCTCCTGCCCTTGAATTTCAATCTCTTGGCGAACCGTCTGGAACCCTTTTAAGGAAGCTGTCACCAGATACGTGTTCGGCCCCGCAGGCACCCGGAAGCTGAATTCGCCCCGGGGAGAACTGATCTGTTGCTGCAATTTTTTTTCAGGAGCGCTTTTCAGGGCCAAAACCACTGAGGCGCCTGGCTGTGCGAATCCTGGATCCCGGAAAACGGTGCCCGCGACGATCGCGTAAGGCTCGCCCGGCCGAACAGGTTGCCGCTGGGCCAGCAAACCCTCAGTCCCGGCCAGATAGCCGAGGAGAAGGAAAACCGCATAACGAAGCGGCGCCTTAAACTTCGTCCTCGTCGTCTTCGTCCTCGTCTTCGTCCTCGTCGTAGTCGTCGTATTCCCCGTCTTCGTCCTCGTCATCCTCGTCATCATCCGTGTCTGGAGTCAACTCCAGCGGCGACACTCCAGTCACATCCAGGTTCGCGCCGCATTCTTCACAGATGAGAGAATCGCCTTCGTCCAGTTCCTCTTCCTCTACATCGATCTCCGCATTGCAAAGCGGACAGTGGATCATTTGCAGTCTCCTGACGGTGCCGGCCGTATGATGCACTCCAACGTTTGATGCACTCCCAAAATGTATCCCAAAATTTTGTTTTACCACGCACGAAAGCGTCCAGGAAACGGAGCTTGGGCGCTCAGCGTTCTCAAGCAGGCTGCAATTCGTGGGCGGCTCTTCGCATTGCGTCCAGCGAGAGCGTAACCAGGGTTTTCTCCAGATCCTCGCCCGATTCGATCATATACTTCAAGTGCCGCGCGGCCAGCCGCATACACCACGGATCTGTGAGAGGGTGCCCGGTTTCGGCGCTGAGCGCCAGCAAAGATGCATGCGGAAGCGCGATCACTTTTTCCTGCTTTTCCTCGCCTTCGGTCCAAAGCACAAACTTGACGTCCACGGTGTCCGCATGACGGATCGAGATGCCAGTCTGAAGCCACCGGAACTCCACTTGCCAGGTTCGTCCGAACGGATCCGGACCAGCTTCAAAACGGCGGGCGTTTTCGAGCATAGACTTCAGCGTAGCAAAGCTTCCATGCCGCCGAGCGCGGCGGCATCTGGAACGCTGCCCTGGGCGAGCTGAGGATTGCCTCCGCCGCGGCCTCCGGCGGCGGATACCGCCGCTTTGACGCGATTCCCCGCATGCATACCGGAATCGGCCGAAGCCGCCAGCAGCACCGAAGGAGGCTGATCGCAGATGGCCAGGAAGACGGCTTTTTCTCCGGCGGCAAACGCCTGCGCGCGGGCGCGCATCGCGTCGTCAATCGGCCCGCGTTGCAGCAACCGCCGGATTCCGTCCGCATCGGGCATGGTTGCCATGTACTGCTCTTTTCCCTCACGCCGGGCAAGTTCGGTGGACAGCCGCTGAACCGCCTTTTCGAGCGACGTAGTCTTCTCGATCAACCCAGCGACCAGCTCAGACGTCTGTTCGGAGGGAACCGATAGCATGCGGCCGATTTCCGCAACCAGCCGGCTATCGGCTCGGGCGCGCCGCAGAGCCCGGCGGCCGCAAACGAACTCCAGACGCGTATTCCCGCGAACCTTCTCGGTTTTGCCGATAAGCACTGGGCCGATCGCCGCAGTCGACCGAACGTGTGTGCCGCCGCATGCGCTGCGGTCGAACCGGTCGATGCTGACGATCCGCAGCGTTCCCGTGCGCGTGGATGCTTTTCGAAGCTCCAGATCCGCCGATGCTGCTTCGAACGTGATCCCCACGGGCCGCGCCTCCGCCACGATCTCCGCGCAGCGATTCTCCGCGCGTTCGACCTGCTCCGGCGAGAACCTGGCAGCTTCCACGTCGATGGTCGAGCTCTCCGCGCCCAGATGAAAGCTGACCGTGCGCATCTGGAACAGCTCCTCGAGCACGGCCGAGAGCAGATGCTGCCCGGTGTGCTGCTGCATGTGATCGTAGCGGCGGTCCCAGTCGATGATGCCGGTCACTTCTGTGGCGCCCAGAGGCGCCTCCAGAAGATGTCCGATCCGGTCTTCCTCGTCCACCACTTCGCGCACCGCCACGCCGCCCAGAGTCCCCAGGTCGAAGGGCTGCCCGCCCGAGGTCGGATAAAACGCGGTCCGATCCAGGTAAATGCGGCGGCCGCGGTCCGCAGTCCCGACGACGCGCGCACGAAACTCACGCAAATAGCAATCTTCGTAATACAGGCGTTCCGTCATTCTAGTAGGAGCACGACAAGCGACCGCTTCCTCCTCACGGCGCCGGCGACGTGATATCGAACTCCGCCCGCAGAAACTGCCAATCCGGAAGCTCGTAGATGCGCAGCTTCGTCGCCACCTTAGCTTCCACATCGCGGATCTCCAAAGGTCCCAAAGCCGGCACCTTGGCCTGAAACTGGGCAAACGGCGGCTCTTCCGGTTTGGAGGCGGTGGTGCGCATCGTAACGTTCAATCCCAGCTCCGGCAACTCCGCCTCGGAGTGATTCACGGCCACGAACTTTACGTCCAACTGGCCCGGCTTGTCCTCGGTCAGGCGGAATCCCGCGAGCTCGATGTACTTGGCCAGAGGGTGCTTGCTGATGGTGGTTGCCGGCCCCGTGATCTCGATCACAGCCTTGTTATTGGTCGCTTCCGGAGCGGGTTTCGAGCAGCCGGCCAGAGCGATCAGAACAATCGCGAATGTAGGACGCACAATTCAGGATAATACGGGTAAGGCCGCTTCTCCCACATGTTCCAGGCGATCCGCGAGCAGATCGACACCGTTTTCCAGCGCGACCCGGCGGCGCGCAGCGTGCTGGAAATCGTGCTCTGCTATCCCGGATTCCACGCCGTGGTCCTGCACCGGCTGGCGCACCGTTTCTACCGTGCAGGCTGGTTCACGACGGCGCGCATGATCAGCCAGTTTTCGCGCACGGTGACCGGAATCGAGATTCATCCGGGCGCCACGATTGGACGGCGCCTTTTCATCGACCATGGAATGGGTGTGGTGATCGGCGAAACGGCCGAGATCGGCGATGACGTGCTGCTCTACCAGGGCGTGACGCTCGGCGGCACGGGCAAGGTCAGCGGGAAACGCCACCCGACGCTGGGGAATGGAGTCGTCGTAGGCACCGGCGCGAAAATCCTTGGCAATATCCGGATCGGAGATTTCTCGAAGGTGGGCGCGGGCTCGGTGGTGGTTCGCCCAGTTCCGGACCGCTCGACCGTGGTCGGAATTCCGGGCCGCGTCGTGCGGGATTCCAGCGTGGAGCCGACCGACATCCTGGAGCACGGGAAACTTCCCGATCCGCAGGGTCAGTTGATCGACGAGCTGGTACGGCGCGTGGCGGAGTTGGAAGCGACCGTCAGGGCGTTGCAGCAGGAGAAGACTTCGTCGGGGCGCTGAAGGCGAATCGCAGGCTGTTCGCGGCCAGTTCCGCGAGGTCCTCGGACGTGAATCCGAACGCGCGCGCCGCCAGGTCATACTCCGATTCCAGCGTGCAGCCGAACAGCGCCGGATCGTCCGTATTCAAAATGAGCGGCACGCCCGCATCGAACAATCTGCGCGCGGGGTGCTCGGCAAGAGAGGTAACTGCGCCCGTGCGCAGATTGCTGGTGATGCAGATTTCGAGGGGAATTTGCCGCTCGCGAAGATGTCCGGTCAGCCGGGGATCGTCCACGGCCCGGATGCCGTGCCCAATCCGTTCCGCGCCAATTGCCAGCGCATCCCAGACGCTCTGCGCGTTTGTCGTTTCGCCGGCGTGACAGGTGAGGCGCAGCCCGCGGTCTCGAGCCTTCGCATACAAGTCGCGAAACCACAGAGCCGGGCCTTCGGCCTCGAATCCACCGATGCCAATGGCGACAACCCCGTCGCGAATGTGCTCTGCCGCGAAATCGAATACCGGCGCGGCGGCCTCGGCGCCAAACTGCCGGACGGCATCGAGGACCCAGCGAACAGGAATCGGACTGCGAACAGCTTCCTCCGCGAGCGCATCGAAGATGGACGCAAGATCCTGCTGCTTCCACAGAATCACGCCGGCAGAAAGCGTAACTTCGGCATAACAAACTCCCTGCGCGTGCAAGCGCTCGAACAAGCGGCGCGCGATGAGCGCGTAGTCGGACGGCCCGCGCAGCCTGCGGCTGACCCAGATGTAGCTTTGGATGAATCCGGCGAAATCCGTATAACCTAACGCCGCGCGAATTTCCTCATCGGTCAAGCTCGGATCGAGTTCCTTGAGCGTTTCCGGCTCGGCCGCGCCCTCCAGATGAAGATGCAACTCGGCTCGGGGCGTCATTCCTGTAATAATAGCGGCCAGGAACCTATGTACTCATGTCCGCGGCCCAGACTGAGCTGATCGTACAGGGCCGCCATCGCGATCCGTTTTCCTACCTCGGGCCTCACAAAGGGCAGATCCGCGCTTGGCTTCCTCACGCCCGAGAAGCGGCTGTGGTGGCCGGCGGCCAGGCGATCCCGATGAAGCGCGCGCATGAGGCCGGTCTGTTCACGGCAAAGACCGAAGCCGCCGCTTACCGCCTGCGCATTACGCTTCATTCCGGGGAATCTGTGGAAATCGAGGACCCCTACCGCTTCCCTCCGCTGCTCACGCCCTTCGAGCTGCACCTGCACGGGGAAGGAACCAACTACGAGAGCTATCGCACCTTGGGAGCGCATCCGATCACCTGCGAGGGAATCGAAGGCGTTCGATTCGCAGTGTGGGCTCCGAATGCGGAGGTCGTGAGCGTCACCGGCGACCACAACGGCTGGGATCGGACGCGGCATCCGATGCGGCTCCGCGACGGCGGCATCTGGGAGATTTTCCTGCCCGGCTTGGCGGCCGGGGCGAACTACAAGTATTCGGTCCTCTGGCCGAACGGGCATGAGCAGGATCACAGCGATCCCTATGGATTCTTCGCCGAAGTGCCGCCCAAGACCGCTTCGATCGTGTGGCCGCTTTCGAACTACCATTGGCAGGATGCGGGTTGGATGGAGCATCGCGGCCAGCGAAACTGGCTGCGCGAGCCGGTTTCGGTGTACGAAGTGCATCTCGAATCGTGGCTGCGCGGCCCGTTCCATGAGCGGCTCACGTACCGCGAGCTGGCGGATAAGCTGTCGGCCTACGCGGTCGAGAACGGTTTCACGCACCTGGAACTGCTGCCCGTGGCGGAGCATCCATTTTCAGGCTCATGGGGGTATCAAGTAACCGGCTACTACGCGCCAACCTCGCGGTTCGGCACGCCTGACGATTTCCGCTATTTCGTCGACCGGTGCCACCAGGCGGGACTCGCCGTGCTGCTCGATTGGGTTCCCGGCCATTTCCCGCGCGATCCGCATGCGCTGGCCCGGTTCGACGGCACCGCACTTTATGAACATGAGGACCCGCGCCTGGGCGAGCATCGCGATTGGGGCACGCTCATCTTCAACTACGGCCGCAACGAAGTCCGGGCCTTCCTGCTGTCGAACGCGCTGTACTGGCTGAAGGAATTCCACATCGACGGGCTGCGCGTGGATGCGGTCGCGTCCATGCTGTATCTGGACTATTCGCGCCGCGAAGGCGAATGGCTTCCCAACCGCTACGGCGGGCGCGAGAACCTGGAAGCGATCGATTTCCTGAAGCGTTTTAACGAGCTTGCGCATCAGGTGCCCGGCGCCGTCACGGTTGCAGAGGAATCGACTGCGTGGCCGGGCGTTTCCAAGCCGACTTATCTGAACGGACTGGGCTTCACGATGAAGTGGAACATGGGCTGGATGCATGACATGTTCGACTATTTCTCGAAGGAGCCTGTGTTCCGCAAGTTCCACCAGAACAGCATCACCTTCAGCATGCTGTACGCGTTCACCGAGAATTTTGTGCTGCCAATCTCGCATGACGAGGTGGTGCACGGCAAACGAGCGCTGATTTCCAAAATGCCGGGCGACGAATGGCAGCGCTTCGCCAACGCGCGGGCGTTTCTGGGCTACATGTTCGGCCATCCCGGCAAGAAGCTCTTGTTCATGGGCACCGAGTTCGGGCAAACGTCGGAGTGGAATCACGACGAGAGCCTCCCGTGGTGGCTTCTGCAATTTCCCGTTCACCGGAACCTGCAAGCGCTGGTCCGGGAACTGAACCGGCTCTATCGCAACGAGCCGGCCCTGCACCAGGTGGACGACGATTATCACGGATTCGAGTGGATCGATTTCCACGATGCCGACTCGAGCGTGATCATCTTCGCGCGCTTTGCTCAGGATCGCGAGAATTTTCTGGTGTTCTGCTGTAACTTCACTCCCGTGCCGCGGATCGGGTACAGGATCGGCCTGCCCCAGCGCTGCGGATACCGGGAAATCCTAAATACCGACGCCGAGATGTTCGGCGGCAGCAATATCGGCAACGGAGGATGGGTGCAAGCCGAAGATCGGCCTTCGCACGGTCAGCCGGCAAGTGCAAAGATCGTCCTGCCGCCGCTGAGTGTGGTAGTCCTAAAACCGGAACATACCGGCTAATCGGCGGCAAATTTTCGAATTGCATGCACCCGCGCATTGCGTTCAAAGCACTGATCTTGACTACGATAGAATCGTAGTGTTACTGTGTACCGATTCGGTTAACTGCTGGCGGAGGTAGTGTGGGCATCGTCGCGCGTGCCAAGGTCTCAGGCTCTCTTATTCTCTTCTGTTCGGCGCTCATGACTGGCCACGTGTTCGGCCAAGTGGATTTGTCCGGCACCTGGAACCCCCAATACATGGAAGATCAGCCGGAACGCATTCCCGGCCCGGAACTGGTCGATTACCTGGGCATCCCGATCAATGCGGCGGCCCGCCAATGGGCTTTGAGTTGGGACCCGGACCGGCTCGGCCTGCCCGAGCACCAATGCCAGGTTCACACCGCCGCATACATTTACCGGGGCCCGCTTCAGCTTCGCATTTGGGAAGAGCGCGACCCACAGACTCAGGAGCTGATCGCCATCCGCCAGTACACCAGCACCTACGAGCAGAACCGCACCATCTACATGGACGGCCGACCGCATCCTCCGGAATACGCCGCGCACACCTGGATGGGGTTCTCCACCGGCAAATGGGAAGGCAACATCCTGACGGTTTACACGACCCACATCAAGCAGGGCTGGCACCGCCGCAACGGGATTCCCTCCAGCGACAAAATCACTCTGGTGGAGCATTTCATCCGCCACGATAACCATTTGACTCACGTGAGCGTCGTTACTGATCCGGTGTACCTTACCGAACCGTTGATCAAAAGCGAGGACTACGTGCTCAACACCAGCTCGGGCGGCAACTGGCTGTGGCCGTGCGAGTACGTGGACGAGCTCCCCAACCGCGACCTGACGCGGGTGCCCAGCTTCATGCCCGGGGAGAATCCCTTCGTGCACGAATTCGCCGATCGCTGGCATATTCCGGTGGCTGCGGCGCTGGGCGGCGCCGAAACGATGTATCCCGAGTACATGAAGAAGCTGAAGGGTACATCCAAATGAGAAATTCCCTGAGCCGCGGACTCGCGGTATCGGTCATGCTGGCGGCCTCCGCCTTGCTGGTCATCCTAGGTCCCGCCGGTGTCGCGCACGCCCAAGGTACGGGAAAGGGAGGCAAGCAGGCAACCCCCAACCCAGGGGCGGCTCCCTCCAATCCGGCGCTGGCGAATTCGGAAGTCCACACCCTCAAAGTTCAAGGCAATGTCTACATGATCGTCGGCCCCGGCGGGAACACGGCGCTCCAAATCGGCGACTCGGGAGCACTCGTGGTCGACACCCAGTATGCGGAAGTATCCGACAAGATCGTCGCAGAGATCCGGAAGCTCACCAGCAAGCCCATCCGCTACATCATCAACACCAGTGCAGACCCCGATCACACCGGCGGCAATGCGAAGATTTCCCGCGCCGGAGCACCCGTCATCGGCGGCAACCTGGGGGCCGTCGCATTTCAGAACGGAGCCACGATCGTCGCGCATGAGAACGTCCTGCGCGCGATGAGCGATGCGGCCGAGGGCAAGCCCGACGCCAATCCCGACATGTTGCCCACAACCACCTATTTCCAGGGCCAGAAGGAAATCTTTTTCAACGAAGAGCCGGTCATCGTCATGTTCCAGCCTGCCGCCCATACCAGCGGCGACAGCATCGTGTTCTTCCGCCGGTCGGACGTGATCGCCGCCGGAGACGTCTTCAACATGAACGGCTATCCCGTGATCGATCTGGCCAAGGGCGGAAACATTCAAGGCGTCATCAAGGCGCTGAACGAAATCCTGTACCTGGCAATCCCGAAGCATGAGCAGGAGGGTGGGACCTACATCATTCCGGGGCACGGCCGTCTGACGGACGAACATGACGTCCTGGAATACCGGGATATGGTGACCATCATCCGCGACCGGGTTCAGAACATGATCAAAAAGGGCATGACGCTGGCTCAGGTCAAAGAGGCAAAACCTACGTTCGAATATGATGGCCGCTACGGGTCAACAAGCGGTGCCTGGACCACCGATATGTTCGTGGAAGCAGTATACAAAAGTTTGGCAGAGAAGAAGTAGGGTCAGTGGCTGGTCAGTGACGGTCAAGGGGATACGGCAGGTCCAGCGGAAGTGCTAGGCTGCATGGTAGTGGCTAGTGGAGGCAGGCGTAGTAATTGTTAAGAGTTTGGAGGTTCATCTTCATGAAAACGAAGCTCGCAATGATCGTTGCGGCGGCCAGTCTGATGTTTGTGGCGACGCCGATCTCGGCGCACCATTCCTTTGCAGGAACCTATTTGGAAGACGCGCAGCCGGTTACGATCGAAGGCACTTTGGTCGCGTTCCTTGTTCGCAATCCGCATTCATTTGTCCACGTGGAAGACGCCACCAAGAAGGATCCCAAGACAGGCGAGCCGATTCGCTGGTCCATCGAGTGGGGCGCCGCGGGCCAACTGGCGCAGCAGGGCGTTCGTACTGGTTCACTGAAGGTTGGTGACAAAGTGAAGGTGACTGGCAGCCCTGGACGCAACCCTGAAGACTACCGGCTGCGGATGCGCAGCATCACCCGGCCCTCGGACGGCTGGACCTGGCCGGTCGGCAATCAGACATTTAACTAAAGCTCACGAACCGTCGCGTTCCGATTCGCGAGGGGGCAGAGGATGAATCACACAAAACGTACGAGACCATGGCTGTCTGTGACGGCGGCACTGCTTTCGCTCGCGATTCCGGTCTTTATGTTCGCGCAGGGTGGCGCCGGCGGCCAGGGTCAGGGTAAGGGCGGCGGCCGAGGTGGGGCCGGGAAAGGTGGCGCTCCCGCCGCTGCCGCAACTCCAAAACAAGCAGCTCCCTTCGATATCACCGGATACTGGGTTTCGCTGGTGACCGAAGACTGGCTGTATCGCATGGTCACGCCCGCCAAGGGTGATTTCGCCAGTGTTCCGCTCAACAATCAGGGAAAACAGGTCGCTAACAATTGGGATCCGGCCAAGGACGAAGCTGCCGGTGAGCAGTGCAAATCCTACGGGGCGCCAGCGATCGTCCGCGTACCCGGCCGGATGCACATCGACTGGCAGGACGACAACACGCTCAAGATCGACTTCGACGCGGGAACGCAGACGCGGCTTCTGCACTTCAGCGGAACCCCGCCGGCTTCGGGCGATGCTGGATACCAAGGATATTCCGTGGCTTCTTGGGAAGGCCTCGGCCGCGGCGGCCGGGGCGTGTTCGGGCTCCCAGGCGGAGGCGCAGGGCTGACGGGCGGGCCTGGCGATGCGCCCAAAGGTCCCCCGCCCGTGCGACCCGGTTCGCTGCACGTGGTGACCACGCATATCAAACCTGGCTATCTGCGCAAGAATGGCGTTCCCTACAGCGCGAATACGGTGCTCACCGAAAACTTCGATAAAGTCACGGAACCTGACGGCGAGACATTGCTGATTGTGAGCACGATTGTGAACGATCCGCAGTATCTGACGCAGGAATTCCTCACCAGCACGCATTTCAAGAAAGAACCGGATGGATCCAAGTGGAGTCCCTCGGCCTGTACGGCCAGGTAGCGGCCGCGACCCTCAAGAACGATCCGGCAGAGGAAGCACCAGAGCCGTTCTATGAATCTTGCCCACGTCCATCTTTTGCTCAATCACTTTCCGACTATCGGGACCATTATTGGAATCGGACTGTTCCTGGTGGGGCTCGTTGCGAAAAGCAATGACTTGAAACGCGCCAGCCTGGTGGTGTTCCTGGGCATCGCGCTGATCACGCTTCCCACCTACATGAGCGGAAACGCCGCGCAGGAGATGATCTGCAAAGCCGGCCCCAAGGCGCCCTGCGCGGATACCGGAGTCTCACGGGCGCTTATTGAGAAGCATGAAGGCGCCGCGCTGCTGGCGTTCCTTTTCATGCAGCTCACCGGAGCGTTTGCATGGCTCGGATTGTGGCAATTCCGGCGGATTGCACGCTTTCCGGCCTGGATCCTGACGGCGGTCACGCTGCTTTCGCTCGTGACCTTCGGGCTGATGGCGCAGGCGGCCAACGTCGGCGGCGAGATCCGCCATCCGGAGATTCGCGAAGTGATCCAGGCCGAGGCCGCGCAGCAAGCCGGCGATCTGCCGCTCGGCCGCGCCGTCGGCGCCTTCGTGATCGATAAAACCTGGGTCTGGGCGACCTGCGAGACGCTGCACTTCATCGGGTTGTGCCTGTTGTTCGGAATTGCTTCCTTCGTGGATTTGCGCATGCTGGGCTTGATGAAGAGCATCCCCTACCCCGCGCTGCACCGGCTGCTTCCCTGGGGAGTCCTTGGGTTCGGCCTGAACCTGATCACCGGCATGTTCTTTTTCGTCGCCGCCTACGATCAGTACACCACCAACACCGTGTTCCACTGGAAGCTTATTTTGATGATGCTGGCCGGGCTCAACGTGCTGTATTTCACGATCTTCGACGAACCGTGGGAACTGGGCGCGGGCGATGATGCACCGGCCACGGCGAAGTTCGTGGCGGCGTCGGCGTTCGTGCTGGTGATCGGCGTGATTTTCTGCGGCCGGATGCTGCCGTTCCTGGGGAAGGCGTTCTGATGCTGCCGGTCATGGTCGTGACATTTGTCATCGGCGTCGTTGTGGCGACCGGAATCGCAGGTTACCTGATCGACAGAAGCGCCGATCGGGAAAAGGACTGACGCGCATGATGGAGTTTCTGTCAAAACTGGAGCAGTTGCAGTTCAGCATGTGGGTGCTGCAAGCGCCCTACTCCACCATCCTGTTCCTGCACAGCATCGGAATGGCTCTCGTAGCGGGCTTCAGCGCCGTGATCGACCTGCGGCTTCTCGGCTTTTCGCCCAAGATTCCGATCAAACCCATGGAGCGGCTGTATCCGTGGATGTGGTGGGGCTTCGCGATCAACCTGGTGACCGGAAGCTGCCTCCTGATCGCCGACGCGACCACCAAGATGACTAATCCGGATTTCGGCGTGAAGATGGTCTTCGTAGCCACCGGTATCGTGGTGCTGAAAGTGATGCGGAAGAAAGTTTTTGGTGATCCGCGGCTCGATCATGCGCCCGTTACGGGGACGGCCAAGGGATTGGCGTGGCTCTCGCTGGTCTGCTGGATCGGCGCGATCACCGCTGGCCGGCTTCTGGCGTACGTGGGTCCGGTGTCGGGACTGCCGGGGTTGAAGAATTAAGCCACAACCTGTAAAGCACTACTCTGAGCGCTTCTGGGCTTCAGTGAAATTCTTCAGCGCGTATTCTGGGTATGCCCCATCCATCTTGGTCCCCGCCCTTCAGTAGCGCTCGGATTACCTCGCGCGGCTTCAGGTTGCCGAACTTCGGCGGCATACCTAAACCGAAACCTTGAGCGGCGGGATCACCCCTTCGGCGGCACCTTCGCCTCCAGCCACCCCCGGATCGCCTCGAACACCTGCTTGCGATTGGTTTCAAGCATCATGAAGTGGCCGTTTCCGAAGATGCCTTTGTCCCTCAGGTTCAGAGCTTCCGCGTTGCAGCCTGCCTGCTTCAGGAACTCGACCACGGGTTCGGCGCGGCGCGTGGAGCGCTCCGCAACGATGTACGCGATCGGAATTCCTTGCAGGTTCTTCAGTTTCTTCACTGAGCCGTCGGCTTGCAGCCGGTAGGCCGCCCCGCCATCCTTCGCCGCAACTTCCTTCGTAGCAAACTGCGACGGATCGCTCACCGGCGGATCGTACTCGAGCGGAATCGCGGTCAGCGGCCACGCCGGACCCGCTTTGCCCGCAGCGGGAAATATCGGGCTCGCGCCCTCCACGTTCAGGATCGCCTTCACCATACCCGGGCGCTCATTCGCAACGAGCCACGCGAACGGTCCGCCCGCTGAGTGGACCATCACGATCGCGGGCCCGATCTTGTCGAGCAACTGCCCTCCGGCGCGGGCCCACAGCCTCTGCGCCAGCGCGTTGTCCGTAGGCGTCGAATTCTGTCCCGCCTGAAATTGATCGATCAGCGGATCGCCCACGTCCCCCGTTCCGACCCAGCGCCGGTTCGGCTCCACCGCAGCGCGCTTGAAATCGACCGTCACGCTCGCGTAGTTGAACACCGGGCCGATCGGACCCAGCGCATCCGGATGGTAGATGGCGCGGCCGTGCCCCACACGGTCCACGATGTACGTATCGTAGCCCGCCTGCACAAAGTACTGCGCCCATCCGGCTTTGCCGCCGATACCCATGTAGTGCGTTCCCTGCCCCGCGCCGCCGTGCACCAGCACCACCGGATAGCGATGCCGTCTGTCTTCGGGCTTGAGGTACTGCACGAAGGTCTGGCCCACAAGGATCGTCCCCTGCGGGATCTTCTTCTCTTCCATGCCAACCCAGAAGAAGCCCTGGTCGGCGAGCTTCATCGCGCTCGAATCGTCGCCCTTTTTGAAGGACACCTTGGGCAGAGGCGCGCGCCCATTCACGTTCTTGTCGAGCCAGTTGAGGATCGGCTTCAGCGTCTCGCGATTGTTCTTTTCGCCCATCATCAGATGGCCGTTGCCGTGAATTCCCAGATCCGCCAGCCGGATCTCTTCCGCGCGCACGCCCGCCTGCTTCAGATAGGCGACAGCTCCAGGATTCGGCAGGACGAACGAAGCTTCGGCCGTGTAGATCGCAATCGCGCAATCTCGCCAGTTCTTGAGCTTGCGCGCGGGCTCTTCTTGAATATTGTACGGACCGATTCCGAGCTTCGCGTCGGCCTCGCTCGGCTGCACCTGCTTGATTTTGATCTCGGAAGGATCGGACACCGGCGGATCATAGGCTACAGGAAGGTTGATGAGGCCCCAGCGGTTCTGCCCTGTGAACGCCGAGCCGGTTGCACCCTCCACCACCACGATTCCTTTCACCAAGGTGGGCCGCGCTTCGAGCACGTAGAATCCGAACGGGCCGCCGGCGGAGTGCGTCATGATGATCGCCGGTCCGATCTTGTCCAACATCTCCGCGCCGTTCCGCTGCCAGACGGCTACCTGCGAATCCTTGATCAGGCCCATGCCGTTCCCGAAAGAGCCACCTTGGGACGCGACCAACTGGGCGAGCTCGGGCGTGCCCACCGCGCCCGTTCCCGGCCATTGATTGTGCAGCTTTGCGTTCGCGGAATTGCCGAAGCCGCCACGTCCGCGTCCGCCTGCGGGAGCGTTGGCGCGCTGCGGCGTAAACAGCCCGGAAATCGATTCGAGCGTCTGCGCGGGCGGCCAGCCGCCATGCAGGTCGGGATGATACGGAGACCGCCCATGGCCCGGCCGGTCCACAACGTAAACCTTGTAGCCTTCCTCGAGCAGGATGGTCGCCCAGCCACGCCGGCCGTCCGGCGTGCCCATCCAGTCCAGACCTTGCCCGCCGCCGCCGTGCACCAGCACGATCGGATACGGATGCCGCACCTTGGCCGGAATCTGATACTCGACGTACATCTGCGTGCCCTTGACCACGGGGCTCGGCTGCCCAGGCTGGCCGCCCACGGAATTCGGCAGAGTCGCGCGCTCAACGCCTACCCAAAAGAAACTCCACTCAGCAATATCCAGAGTGGGACCCGCACTGGCGGCAATCGCTTCCGGACTCGCCATCAAACCCGCCAACCCGGGAACAGCGAGACTGCTCGCAACAAACTCGCGGCGGCTGAGGCCGGCATTTTGAGAGGTTTTTGGCTTCATCGCAACATTCATACCACGTTCTACGGAGTACGTGGGGCGAAATTTGAAGCTGCGCGCCAGCTTGCAACTGGCGCGCGTCGTTTCACAAACTCAGCGGGTTCACGGCGAACACGAACTCTTCCACCGGCCGCCCGCCGATCAGATGCTCCTGAATGATGCGCTCGAGCACTTCGGGCGTCGCCGAGTGATACCACACGCCATCCGGATAAACGACAGCGATCGGTCCCTGTTCGCAGATCCGCAGGCAATTCGCCTTGGTCCGGTAGACGCATCCGTCGGCGCCGGTCAGCTTTGTTTCCGTGAGCCGCTTCTTGAGGTAATCCCAGGCTTCCCCGGAAGCCTCGCGAGTCGAGCACTTGGGTTTGGTCTGATCCGCGCACAGAAAGATGTGGCGCTTGATTTTGCCGATCCCCAGGTTCTGCGCGATTTGCGATAGACGTGCTCGATCCGTTTCTGAAAGCAAGGGAGAACTGGTCCAGTTCTCCAATTATACAAACTCGCCCCAAAATGATTGCGTGGTGTGGCGCAGTGTGCGTGCTATTGCGCAGTGCTCGCAGCGTTCCAACGCGCGCACCTAGTGCTGCCTCACCCGGAAAAGGCAAGCCAAGTGCACCTTTAAGGCTGTGAATCCGGGGATCCCGCTGCCGCTCGCGCCAGACCGATCCGGCCGGGAAGCCGTATTCCACATCCGCGGGATCACCAAGGTGTATCGAATGGGCGACGTGGAAGTGCACGCCCTGCGCGGCGTGGATCTGGATCTATACGCAGGCGAGTTCGTGGTGGTGCTCGGGCCTTCCGGCAGCGGCAAATCGACGCTGCTGAACATTCTGGGCGGGCTGGATGTGCCGACCTCGGGCGAAGTCCATTACCTGGATCACCGCCTGACGGGCGCCGGGGACGCAGCGCTGACGCGCTTCCGCCGCGAGCATGTTGGCTTCGTGTTCCAGTTCTATAACCTGATCCCGAGCTTGACGGCTCTGGAAAACGTGGAACTGGTGACCGAGATTGCCGGGCATCCGATGGATCCCGCCGAAGCCTTGCGGCGGGTGGGTTTGGGAGAGCGAATGCATCACTTCCCTTCGCAACTCTCCGGCGGCGAGCAGCAGCGCGTGGCGATCGCGCGCGCCGTAGCCAAACGGCCCGACATTCTGCTCTGCGACGAGCCAACGGGCGCGCTCGATTATCCCACCGGAAAGCTGGTGCTCGAGGTATTGGAGCGGATTAACCGGGAACTCGGAACCATCGCCGTGGTGATCACTCATAACGCGGCGATCGCCGGGATGGCGCATCGCGTCGTGCGCGTGGGTAGCGGACGAATTGTGGACATTTCACGAAATGAGCGGCGCTTGTCGCCGTCGGAACTGAGCTGGTAGTCATGACGCCGCTGCATCACAAGCTGTTTCGCGACCTGACCCGGACGGCGGGACAGGCCACCGCCATCACGGCAGTCCTGGCGTGCGGCGTCGCGACCTATGTGACCATGCGCTCGGCTTACGACTCGCTCCTGTTCGCCCGCTCTGAGTTTTACACCGCGTACCGTTTTGCCGACGTGTTTGCACAGGTAAAGCGCGCGCCGGAACACCTGGCGCGCTCGATTGCCGCGATTCCTGGCGTTGCGGCGGTTCAAACGCGCATCGTAATGGACGTAACGCTCGACATCCCGGGGCTGGAGGAGCCCGCCACAGCGCGCCTGGTTTCAGTCCCGGAACGCGGCGCGCCGCCGCTGAACGATCTCTTCCTGCGCCAAGGAAGCTACATCGGTCCCGGCCGCCGCGATGACGTGGTGATCAGCGAGGCGTTCGCCGCGGCCAACCGCCTGCATGTGGGCGACGCAGTGACCGCGGTGGTGAATGGAAAATGGGAACGCCTGCGCATCGCAGGCATCGGATTGTCGCCCGAATATCTGTACGAGGTCAAGCCGGGTGAAATTTTCCCGGACAATCGGCGGTTCGGCGTGCTCTGGATGAGCCGCAAAACGCTGGAAGCGGCTTTCGATATGAAGGAGGCATTCAATGATGTGGCGCTTTCCCTCACGCAGGGCGCCAGCGAACTGGATGTCATCCAGCGCCTGGACCACCTCCTGGAACCCTACGGAGGCCTGGGGGCTTACGGCCGCGCGGACCAAATGTCCTACCGGTTCATCGCCGACGAACTGGCGGAGCTCCGCACGATGGGATATCTGCTTCCCTCGATTTTCCTGGCTGTGGTCGCATTTCTTCTCCACGTCGTCATGTCGCGCCTGATCGCGCTGGAGCGCGGGCAAATCGGCGTCCTCAAGGCGTTCGGATACGGGCGGATCGCAATCGCCGCACATTACCTGAAGTTTGGATGGATCGCCGCGCTGCCCGGTTCGATCCTGGGAATCGCCGGAGGCTTGTGGCTTGGATCGGTGTATACGGCCATCTACGCGCGGTATTTCCACTTTCCCGCGCTGCGGCTACAGGCGGAAGGTTATGTTCCGGTGGCCGCCGTCGTCATTGCAGCCGGAGCGGCTTGTCTGGGAGCAGTGTCGGCGGTCCGGCGAGCCGTCGCACTGGCGCCCGCCGAGTCGATGCGCCCGGAATCGCCGGAACAATTTCATGCCGGCTTGCTGGAGCGTACGGGCGCGCTGCATTGGATCGCTCCGGAAACGCGCATGATTGTCCGAAACCTTTCCAGACGGCCCTGGAGAGCCGCGGCAGCCGCGCTTGCGATCGCGCTGGCCATCTCGATTCTGGTCGTGGGCCGCTACACCATCGATTCGGTGCATCACATCGTCGATCTCCAGTTCCGTCAAATGCAGCGCGAGGATGTCACGGTCGCCTTCCAGGAGCCGCGGCCGGAACAAGCGCGCTACGACCTGGCGAAACTGCCGGGCGTGCTGCAAGTGGAACCGTTTCGGGAGGCGCCCGCCCGGCTGCGTTCCGGGCATCGCTGGCGCAAGTCGAGCATCTTGGGCGTTTCGGACAACGACACGCTGCGTCCCCTGATGGATCGTGAGCACGGTCGTATGAGGATTCCCGAGGACGGCATCGTCCTCAATAGCCGGCTGGGCGAAATTCTCAACGCGGCGCCCGGCACGCAGATTCAAGTCGAAGTGCTGGAGGGAGCGCGTCCGGTTCGGACGCTCGTGGTCGCTGGATGGATCGAGCAACCGTTGGGGCTCGCGGCGTACATGCAGGCCGGCGCTCTGCACCGCCTGATGCGCGAGTCTGACCTGATCTCCGGTGCGCACCTGAAGGTCGACCCGCGAAAAGAGGAGCGGTTGTACGCACTCCTGAAGCGGACCCCTTCGATCAGTGGTGTGTCCGTCAAGAGTATCGCTCTCGCCAGTTTCTGGAAATCCTACGGCGACACGATCTGGATTTCGACCATCATGCTGGTGGGTTTCGCGAGCGTGATCGCCTTCGGCATCGTTTACAATGGCGCCCGAATCGCCCTTTCCGAGCGTGGTCACGAACTCGCCAGCCTGCGCGTGCTCGGATACCGGACTGCCGAGGTCGGACGTATCTTACTGGGCGAGCAAGGACTGCTGCTCGCCCTGGGGATCCCGTGCGGCTTCCTCCTGGGTTACGAGCTTGCGCTGCGGACCTCGCGCGCGCTGGCGCGGGACTTGGTCCGGCTCCCTCTGGTGATCGGACCAGTGTCGTACAGCTACGCAGCCGGGGTCGTTTTGATCGCGGGCATGTTCTCGGGTTGGATGGTCGCGCGCAGGCTTGTCCGCATGGATCTGACAGCGGCGCTCAAGTCCAGGGAATGAGGCCCTTATGAAGCGCATCCTAAAACGACTCTTCGGCGCGATGGTGATCGCGGCCCTGGCGGGCCTCGCCGTCTGGACGTTCCGTCCCAAGCCGATTGTCGTGGAGACCGGCCGCGTCGCTCACGGGCACATGCAAGTCACCATTGACGAAGACGGCCAGACGCGCGCGCACGACCGCTTTACACTGGCCGCGCCCGTCGCCGGCCGGCTCTCCCGCATCAGATTGCACGAAGGCGACAGTGTCACGCCTCAGACCGTGATCGCCACCATCAGTCCTCTCCCAATCGATGCCCGGGAACTTGAGCGCACCAGGGCCGAGATCGAAGCGCTCGAAGCGCTCCGCAAGGAGGCGCTCCAGTACGTGGAGCGCGCCGAGGCGGACCACGAACAGACTGTGCGCGACCTCCAGCGCTACACCGATCTTCAAAAGCAGGACATGGTTTCGCGGCAGACGCTCGAGCAGGCCCAGACCGCTGAGAAGCGCGCGGCCAAGGAGCTGGCCGGAGCCCGTTTCAAGGCACAGTCCGCCGAAGCGGAGGTCGCCCGCGCGCGGGCGGGCTTGATCTCGCTTGAAGCGACTCGCGAGAACAGCGGCAGAATCATCGATCTGCGCTCGCCTGTGGCCTCCCGCATTCTACGGATTCTCGAGCCCAACGAGCGCGTCGTGACCGCCGGCACCCCCGTGGCGCTGCTCAGCAATCCGAACAAAATCGAGATCGTGATCGATCTGCTGTCCGCGGACGCCGTCCAGGTACGGCCCGGCGCATCCGTCATCCTCGAAGGCTGGGGCGGGCCGAATCCGCTGAAAGCGCGCGTCCGCATGGTTGAGCCTTACGGGTTCACGAAGGTCTCCGCACTGGGCATCGAGGAGCAGCGCGTGAACGTGATCGCCGATTTCGTGGATCCGCCGGGGAACCTGGGCGACGGCTACCGCGTCGAAGCGCGCATCGTGATTTGGGAAAGTCCCGACGTACTGATCGTTCCGGGAAGCGCTCTGTTCCGGGAGGGAGAACACTGGAGCGCCTTCGTCGTCGAGTCGGGACGCGCTCATCGCACATCCGTGGAAATCGGCCACAGGAACGCGCTCGAAGCAGAAGTTCTCCATGGGTTGACTCCGGGAGAGCAGGTAATCCTTCACCCGCCAAACGATCTGAAAGATGGCGCACCCGTCGTGAGCAAGTGAGGAACCGGACGGGGCTTAAGCCGCGCTGTCGAATTCCTCGAAACCTTCGCCACTTTCGGCTTCCGCCTTGGACTGGCATTTCACGCACAGCCGGGCCCACGGCAGAGCGTCCAGACGCTTGGGAGGTATCGGCTCCTCACAACGTTCGCACTCGCCATACGTGCCTTGCTCGATGCGATCCAGCGCCGACCGGATCTCGCGAATCGAACGCGCCTGCTGGTTCAGGGCTTCGACGGCCAGATCGCGATCCGTGCTCTGGCGCACCTGGTCCAGCGGGTCGGCCATCGCCTGGATTTCGAGATCTTCCCTGCCCCCCGAAAGCTTAAGCAACTCTTCGAGCTTGGATTTCAGGGCCGCCTCGCGGCGCTTCAGTCCTGCGTCAATACTGGTGACTTTCATGTCCATGATCCTCCTTCGAAGAACGCGGACTGGAGTGCACATTGGCGGCCAAATCGCAAAACCCTTGGGTTGCGCCAACTTTCACCACGATCCCAATCATTCGGGGAAGAATTGGGTGAAAGCACGCAAACGTGGCTCCTATGGACCTCTTCCCACGCACTTACGGTGGTACAACCTTTGCTCTCAAATAGTTGTGGTCTCGAGAAACACGCTGCCGATCGTGCTGCTAGTCTGCGCCCGGCTGCTCTCAGCACAGAACGAATTCGCGACCTACGAGTATCGGGATCTCCCCGAATATCAGCGCACCCTGAAGGCGCTCGAACGCTACCGGAAGTTGGCGGCAGAGGACGATGGAGCGATCCTCCCATCCACAAAAAAGCCCGTGGATCCTGAAAACCATTATTCCGGCGTGCCGCGCTTGATTCGTCTGTTACGCTTGCTTGGAGACCTTCCGGCTGGAACGGCATCAGACGACTCCGACGTATACACCGGCGAGCTGGTCGCCGCCGTAAAACGATTTCAAACCCGACACGGACTTGAGCCTGACGGGCGCATCGGCAAGGCGACCCTGGCAGCGCTGAACACGCCACTGAGCTTCCGCGTTCGCCAGCTCGAGCTCGCATTGGAGCGCTGGCGCCGACTTCCCTACGATCCGTCCCGTCCGGCGATCCTTCTGAACCTTCCCGAATTTCGCCTTCGGGCATTCAACGCCGGCCATGCCGAGCCGGCCCTGGAAATGAAGATCATCGATGGACGAGCCGGTAAGCGGCGGACGCCGATCCTCGCTTCGCAGGTCGAAATAGTCCTGTTTCGCCCCTACTGGAACGTTCCGCGCAGCATTCAACGCAACGAACTCGTCCCGCAGATCCGGAAGAACCCAGGCTACATCGCGAAAAATGAATTCGATATCGTCACGCCGGGCGGCGTCGTTGTGGCGACACAACTTGGAAAAGGCGCGGACGATCTGATCGCCCAGCTCCGCTCCGGAAAACTTCTGCTGCGGCAGAGACCGGGGCCGAAAAACGCGCTGGGACTGGTGAAATTCGAGTTCCCGAACCCGTATAACGTGTACATGCACGATACGCCCGCCAAGCACCTCTTCGCAAAAGCCCGGCGCGATTTCAGCCACGGCTGCATCCGCTTGGAACACGCGGCAGATCTCGCCGAATGGCTCTTGCGCGATCAGAACGGCTGGACGCGCGAAAACATCGAGGCCGCGATGCAGGGCGAAGCGACGTTTTCGGTCAAGCTGAAACACCCGGTTCCCGTGATGACCATGTACCTGACCGCCGTTGTCTCCGCGGACGGAGAGGTTTATTTCTACAACGACATCTACGGCGATGATGCGGCCCTGGAGCGGGAGCTGGCGGCGGAAGCGTCGCCTACCAGCGGCGAACCCGGCCTACATCCACGTGAATGAAATCCGAAGCCGGATAATACCCCACCCCGCCTCGCGCCAAGGCCAGCGCGGCATCGCGGAACTTTGAGGTTCGCGTGCCTGGCAGCCGGATATCGATCGCCTCCGCCTGCATATGCAGGCTATTTCTGGCTACGCCACTCGTGTGCGTCCGCAGGAACTCGTTGCTCTTCGGCGTGCGGTAACCGCAGATAATCTGGATCTCGGCATTCGGACGACCCACGGATTGGGTGAGATCCGTTAGAAGATCGAACACCCGAGGGTCGTAGTGATGCACGTCGCCCGTGCGGTGATCGCGAAGGAAATGGTCAAGCTTGGCCAGAGCCTCGGGGACATAGCGGCCGCCGTGCTTGTAGACGATATCCAGGCGTTCCCCGGTATGTGTGTGGAAGAGACGGAGGTGCCGGTCGGGCAAAGCAGCGGGAGCGCCAGGAAGAATCACGAAAGCAAAAAGCAGGAGCAGAAGGAAAGCACAAATTCGCAAAACGCGCGTACCTCGAACTTCAGATTTCGGACCGTTTTCCCAGTCTACCAGCCAATCCGCGCGTCTGGGCAGCGCGAATTGGGGGATTTCGCCCATACTCCCGGCATCCCCAATTTCCCGTACGCCTTTTTTTGCAAAGACCTAGACTCGCATGGATGTGGTGCAAGGAATGCTGTTTTAAAGACCAAGCAGATTCAGAAAGGATGGCTGGCATGAGAATACATACACGAATTTTGTGGGGACTCCCTGCGATGCTGCTGGCCGGCTATACGGCCAAGGCTGCGGACATCCCCGACTCCGAGCACGTCTCAAAACTGCTCGCGGAAGCCAAGACGATGGCATTCCAGATCAAGGAAGATGCTGTCGCCATGGAAGCCTTTACCCGGATGAACGTCAGTTGGGAAACACACGCCGTCACGATCAACCAGATCCGGGAACACGTCAACGCTCTCGAAAAGCACGTAGCCGCGCTGAAGGATGCCCGGGACGCCGCCTCCCCCTGGCAACGTACGGCGATTGACCGGATCGTCCCGTACCTCGATGAACTCGAAGGCTACACCACCGCGATCATCGAGCGCATCAACGAGCAGCCGAAGCGTCTGTTCACCCCCGAGTACAAAGATTATCTGGCGGCAAACGCCGACTATGCCACGGATCTGGCCGCGATGATCGCGGATTTCGTGGAATACGGAAAAACCAAAGACCGCCTGGAAAGCCTGAGCAAGAAGCTCGAAATCTCGAGGCGCTAATATGTTCGTGCGGTGGCGCGGCTGGTCCCGGCACGTCCTGGGAGCCGCGCCGTACGCATTCATGGCGCTTGCGCAGATCCCCCTGCGGGCGCAGGACACAACGGCCGTCTCGCCCCCCGCAGTCACACCCCTCAAAGAGCAACGCGAAGAAGCGCCTGCCTGCATCGAACCGCCGCCCTTGTTCCGCTGGGAGGACTACGAGGGGCCGTTCGCAAAGACAGTCGGCGTATTTGGACGGAAACTGGAACGCAAAACGGTCCAGCGGCACTATAAGCCCGGCACAATCTATTGCTCGCTGGAGCCTCGTGAGAAATTAGTGCTGTTTTTCGAGAACAGCGTCGATCCGGTTTCCATCCTGGCGGCCGGATTCAATTCCGGGCTCGATCAGGCGTCCAACCGGGATCCCACGTTCGGACAAGGCGGCGCCGGATACGCGCGGCGCTTCGGAGCCGATTTCGCCAGCCAGACCGCGGCACGCTTCTTCGGGGATTTTCTGTACCCCACTGTTTTCTCCGAAGACCCTCGCTATTACCGGATGGGACAGGGCAGCAAGCGGGCGCGCCTGTTGCACGCCGTCAGCCACACGATTATTGCCCACCGCGATAACGGAACCCCTGCGTTCAATTTCACGGAATGGCTCGGAACGGCCAGTTCCGTCGCACTCAGTAACGTGTATCACCCGGGAAACCAGCCTGGCGCAGCAGCGGCTGCCCGAAATGGCGCTTTTGTCGTGCTCGAAGACATGGGATTCGACGTGCTGCGCGAATTCTGGCCGGAAGTGGCTCGAAAATTCCGCATGCCGTTCCGCGCCGTGCGGCAGGAATGAGACCTGCTATTCCGGATAATAACCTTCGCGCGCGCGGACTTTGAACGCGCGCGAGCCGCTGACCACCACCTGAATCGGCCGCCATCCGGAACCCTCGCCCGCGGGCTGGAACGAAAGCAGGTATCCGTGCGTCAGATCCTCGGATACCTTGTCGAACACGCGGCCGATTTCACTGGGTTTCTCGATCGCAAAGGAAACTCCGCCGGTGGCTTTGGAGATGCCTTCCAGTTGCTCCAGCAGATCGCGATGCCCGATCGCCTCGCCTTGCGCAATGGTGTAGATCGGAACGCCGAGCGCTTTGGCCCGCTCAAGCGCGGTCTCCGGATTCAGCGTACTCGCGTTATCTTTTCCATCGGTGAACAGCACAATGACCTTCTTCCCCGCGCGCCCGGCCAGATCCTGGCCCACGCGCGCCAGGGCATCGTATAGAGCTGTGTTGCCGATCGCCTGCGTGCCCATGATGGCGCGCTTAGCCGCGGATTTGTCCGTGGTGAAACTCTGCCGTTCAACGACGGAATCGCTGAAGCTATACACAGCGACCGAGTCCTCTGGGCGCAGCTCCTCGATCAGCCGCAGAGCGGCGTTCTTGAGCGCCGGAAGCGAGAACAGCATGCTCCCGGTGGTGTCCAACAGCAGCACACAGGAAACTTCCTTCGATTGCGGTTCGAATGAGGTAATGCTCTGGGGGCTTTGTCGTTCCAGGAGCCGGAAGTCATCGCGCGTGAGAGTGTCAATGTAGCGCCCGCGGCTGTCCGTGACCGTCGCGTAGACTTCCACCAGCCGGCCGGTCGTCTTGAAATCGGGCTCCACGGGCGGGAACTCCAGCTCACCGGCAGCGGCGCTCTGCGGTCCGGCCGATCCCGATGCCGAACCGGCCGGCGCCGGCGCCACGCGCGCGATGCTCCGCCCGGCGGGAGCCAACCGCTTTACGACGTCCGTGAGGTTCGTGAAGCCGCCCGACAAATGGGAGCCCGAAGCTCCCGAAACCAATGCGGTGGGCAAAAAAACCCCGTCCCGGGCCGCGTCAGCGGACACGAATTGATGCTTGCTCACCAAGTGTGCATCCGCATGGATCAGCAGACCGTTCGGATCGAAGGACGCGGCATAAACCAGCCCGCTGAGAAGCGCCGCCGCACTCGCCGGATCCGCCGCCAGCGGGATGTTCTGCAACTGGAGCACACCGTCAAAACCGGCGCGGCGCTCGCTATCCAAACGCAACAGATTTGCGGCCACGGCCTCGCGCAGATCGCCGCCCCCGGCGATCCGGCGCAGAATCGCAAGCGCCCGCGCGGAGTGGTCCGAAGCCTGAAGGTCTACGCAGATCTGCCGGAACGTATCGGCCGCAGTCTTTTGATCGAGGGAGCCGGCCCGCACTCCCTGCGTCACCAGTTCCACCAGCGAATGCCACTCGCCCATCACCGTGTTGAGTTTCGCGGCGCCGTACCCGTTCGCGGCTCGCGTGAACTGCTCCATCGCTTCAAAATCCCCGGAGCGAAGCTCCGGCAAGTTGGCAAAATAGGGAAAAAGCGATTTCCAGTCGGCATAGTGCCGGGCGAGCAGTTTGACCGAAGGCGCATCCAATGCCCTGCCGCGGCTTCGCTCCACATCCGCGATCGGGACAAACGCCTCCAAAGAGGCGAGGCTCAGAAGAACATCCTCGTCCGATCCGCTGGACTGGCTCCATGCGGCTCTGCCTCCCGGAAAACGAAGGTTTCCGGATTCGTCCAGGGGCGCATGCTGGAGGAACTCGGTCCTCCAGCCTTCTACTTGCCTGGCTTGACCGTAGCGAAACTCTTCGCCCTGCCGGTACCACCCATAGAAGCGCTCGGCGCGCGCGGCGGTCTTCGTGAAGAATCGCTGGTGCGCTGCATCCGCGCGTGCCAGCACCGAATAGAACGCCGCGAGAGTTCCCAGCGGCTTATCCAGAAGCGCCCGAAAAAAAGCGCCCGGGTTTCGAGGATTCGCGCCGGATAGTTTCTGCCACGCGGGAGCAGATTCCGCGCCGCCCGGCAAATCCACCGCTCCGTTCGTGAGAGTGAGCGCAGCTCCATGCCGCGCAAGCGGGTCCGCGTATTGGGCTGCCAGCGTGCGAAGATTGGCCGCCCCGAGGAGCGCGGAAGCGGCATCGTCGTTCATGGCTCCCAATCCCGCACACGTCTTGGTCAGTCTCGTATCCGTGGCAAGAGCGGCCGCGATTCCGCCCGGGGGAACAGGAGCGTCTTTCAGCAGTACACTCCATGCTTCTCCACCGGCAAGCCGCGCATTTTCCGTCGGGACTTCGAACTGGAATTCGCCGCCCGATTCGAGCGTTTCCTGCATCCGGACCTCGTCGATTCCCAAGGCGGCGGGAATCGTTTGCCGCAGGCCGTCATCCGCCTGCTCGCCGGGCTCCACTGTCACATGGGAATCGCGTTGCCCCAATTTCCAGCCCAGCAGACGCAGGATCCGTTCGGCTTGCCTGCGGCGTTCGTCCGTCGATAAAGAAAGCCTCAGCAGCGTTCCTTCTTCGCGCCGCTCTCCGAGCTGCGACAGCTCGGCGACGGCTCCCAGGTAGACTCGCAGCGCCGGGATGAGCTGCGGTACGCCCGACGCTCCCACGCTGCTCTCTCGAATGATGGCGCGGCAAAAGCCGGAGAAGAATCCGAAGTGCGTGGGCGTTTCCTCCATGTGCGCCATAGCGGCCAACGCCTTCATTCCGCCTGGAACCCAAGCCTCTCCGGCGCTGGTGGAAACCACGGCTGTCTCAATCTCGATCGCGGGCGGTAAATTGCCGGCGGGCGCCTTACCGAGATTTTCCAGGCGGGACCGGACCGTCGCGGCATCGGCAGCCCTTGGGCTGAGAGCCAGATATTGGAGCAGATGCTCGCGCGCTTCGGCGAGATCCTTCTTGGCTTCGAGAATCACTCCCAGTACATATTCGGTGCGGGGACTCTCGCGTTTCCGGTCCAATCCGATGCCTGTGCGCGCGCTGCTTTCCGCGCCGTCCAGATCCTTCAGGTAATATCGCGCGATCGCCTGGTGCAGATAGATTTCCGGGTAACGCTGCTTCGTGTCCGCTTTGATCAGGTCCGCCGCGGCCTTTTCGGCGGACTGCCAGTCCTGTGCGGCGACGCTCATTCGGGCGAGCAGCAGATACGGTTCGAGCGAACTCGGATCGAGTTGCACGACGTGCTGAAAGGCATCCCGCGCCTCGGCCGGTTTGTTCTGGTTCGAGCACACGACACCCAGCGCGTACCAGCCGCGGGTAAACTTCGGAGCGGCCTGGACCGCGACCCGCAATTCGTGCTCAGCGGCGCTCCAGTTCCGTTTTGCGGACAGCTTCTGCGCATTGTTCCACGCAGTCCGGGCCGCGAGAGGAACGCCGTCCTGATAAAAAATGTTGGCGCTCGGATCAGCGCTGCCGGCTTCGCGGCGGCGGAGCACAAGCGGAGGCAAGTTCGGATCGGTAAACCAGTTGAACCCTGCTATATCGATGACAGTGGAGTCGTATCCGGCGTAGGAGGCCCTCAGGACACATGCTCGGTTGGTCAGGGGATCGATATCCATGACCCATACGTAGTCGCCTTTTTTGTCGGTCTGAGCCTCCCGCTGGCCTCCCGTGTCGTGACAGAAGCGTTCGATCCCGACGCTTCGGTTGGGCGGGGAACCATCCTCCATGACAACCTTGCCCCGCATCACCATGCTATTGGCATCCGCCCGGGGGCTGAGCGTGAATAGCGTCAGAAGTACGCCGGCGAGCAGGGCGAGGCGCATCAGCATATTGTATACACGCTGCGCGCTCCGCGGGTGAAGGCCTCCCGCGTCGTGTTTTGAACCTGCGCGACGGTTTGTAACCGTCGCTCCGCCTACGGCGTTTTCACCCGGCTGCGAATGTGGTCATGGATCCAGTGCTCGTCCCACCACTCGACGGGATTCACCTGAACGCCATCCACCTGCATAGAAAAGTGCAGGTGATCGCCTCCTGCGAGCCCCGTGGATCCGCTCTTGCCCATCGGCTGGCCGCGTGTAACCATGTCGCCTTCTTTGACCGAGATCTCGCTCAAGTGCCCGTAGATCGATTGCAGTCCGAATCCATGATCGAGAACGATGCAGTTGCCGTAGATCCCCAGCATTGCGGCCCAGATCACCTTGCCGTCGTTGGCTGCCAGCACCGGACCATGCTGAGTGGTCGCCAGATCGAAGCCGAGATGAACCTGCTGATCGACTTTCTTGCCCTTATAGACGTAAGTCCGCAGATCTGCGAACGCCGATTCCACCTGCGAGTTCGCCAGTTGCAGGAACGACTCTTTCCAGAGAAAGCGCGGCTCGGTTTTGAGCCGCAGATCGGAGAGCGTCTTGTTGTTGGCGCGGCGCATTTCGCCGTTGATCTTCAGGAAGCGGGTCAACAGATCGCCCGAACCGCCCGGATCGATTTGGTTGTCCACCTTCTCGAGGAATGCGTCGTCGATGCTCAGCTCCCGCGACCGAAATTTCTTGGGGAAGACTCTGAACCAGAACCGTGCTGCCGCTTCGGTTCCAGCGCTATTGGAGGCGAAGACCACGGGAGCAGTGTCCGGCGGCGTGTCCCAGCTATACGCGAAAAGCGCAAATCGCTGCCGATTATCGCCTGGCGCCGGGAAGCTGCGGAACTTCACCGACGCGACGCGCACCCCCGATTCCTGCCACGATCCCGAAGGAGTGAAGACGGCTAGCTCCGATCCGCCCTGGTTGATGTAATGCTGGAACCCGTCCGTCACTACCGAAGGGGGCTGAAGAATCACGCTCACCTCTGTGGCGGCGCGATCCGTCGCCGCCCGGAGGTCCTTCGATTGAACCTCGACAATCAGGCGCGCCTTTCCTTCTTTTAACTGGGGCGCACGATCTTTCCCCGCCACAAAGTGATATTTTTCAGGCGCAGCGTGACCGCGGAAAAAAGCAAACCGGGCCGCAGGTCTGCGGACCTGATCCAGGATGGTGCTGGACCCGTCCTGCTCGATGCGAGCCGTGATCGCGCGCACGCCGTGGGGATTCTCGATGCGCACATTCACGGGCGTAGCGGTCCCGATCGCTGCCGGCGCCGGATCGAACGCAATCACGGAGTGAGTCGAAGGAAAAAGGAGGACTGCGGCGATTCCCCCGCAAACAACAATCAGGAACGCCAAAAACTTCCGAAACATATCCTGAGAATACAACGTGCGTGTGGGCAGGCTTCCCGGCCTGCGCGAAGCCCGCATGCGGCGAAGCCAAACTGCGCGGTCGCCGATCCGCAAAATCATGAGCGCGCAGACGCTGAAACCGCAAGGGACTCCGGAAATTGTTCACGCCTGTCCGTCTGAGGGATCGCCGCCTTACCGGCTTTGTTTCCCGTCCGCCAACACAAGGGACGTGCCCGGTACGATCTTGGCGAAACAAATCTTGCGGGACCGAATCACACGGTTAGAGACAAGGCAGACGAAAGAATCTGGGTAACACTGGAACGATTCTAAGATCAACTCTGTGGTCCGCCCTTGTCTCACGAATCCGCCTTGAGCGCTCTACCGCGAACTGCGGGTAAGCCCGAGAGCCGCTTTCAGAACATGAGCTTTTAGCGGCTGGCGAAGTTCCAAGCCGACGATCGCGCTCAGGCCTTGCCGGCGGACGTGCCGGACGCGCCCCGATACGGCTAACCCGGGTCCTTCGAGCCGCAGAGTCACAAAGCTGAGATAAGGAATCGGTCTCGGGAGTTTGATTCGCATGCCGGTCTCTGAGATTTCAACGCAGGTGCCGCGCGCGAGGTGCTCCGTGCCGTCGTCTTCCATCCACGAAATGAAAACCGGGACAGAGCAGGATGTCCTGACGGCGCGCCGGGCGTTTTTCAACACACGCATTCTTGAGTCCATCGGCGTATCGGCCCGCCGGGATTAGCACTCTTACCGGCATTAGGCCGAACCACCCTAAAAACAGGCTTCTCCCATGCGCGAAACGGACCCCGCCGGATCCGGATCTGCCCAATATGATGCACCCAGGGGCTCCGGCAGGGGGACTGCTTTTGTGCGACTGGGCCGCCTTATCGCGGAATTACTCCGTCCACGCCAACCCGGAAATTCTCCGCCGTCTCGCCGCCGAAGCCTGTGGGAACTTAAGTTGCGTTCACGAATTTGCGTTGCCGTCATCTATGGCGCAGAAGACCCAGGCCGTGGCGGTCATGGCGGCGCAGCCGGCGCCGGCGCTTCCGGAACCTGCTCCTGCCGAAGCGCCCTGCATGCCGTCTCCGATAAAAGCGCTGTACTCGCTTCCTCCGCCTCCGGATCTGGGTTTCTTGGATGCGCCCCCATCCGGCGCGGACGCATCCGGCACGAAAAAGATTTTCGGCTATGAACTGAAGAGCGTCCTGTGGCTCTTGGCCGGAACGCTGATTCCGCTGGGCCTGGTTGTGGCCACCAGCATGCTTTCGCCATCCGTCAGCCGATCCGCCGCTCGCAGCGATCCGCTGCCGCAATTCTTGCGGCTCTCGGTGGACCAATCCGGCCGCTCCCTAACGTTGCGATGGGACAGGAACGCAGCAGCGCTTCAAAACGCTGTGCGCGCGGTTCTCCACATCGAGGACGGAGATTCTCAGGCCGGCCGGCATTTGGCCCTTGGGAGCGGGCACAGGGCTGGCGCAGTCCTCGCCGTCTGTAAAAACTTCCGGCCACACGCCTGCCCCAGGCTCCGTTGTGCCGCTCAAGTTTCCGGAGAGAACGTGGTGGGCCCGAGAGAACTCGAATCTCTGACCTCTACCGTGTCAAGGTAGCGCTCTAACCAACTGAGCTACGGGCCCGGGAGGAGTGCGCCGTCTCGCGGCGGCGCACTTCAGGATACCACGCCTCTTCCGCCCCGGGCGAATCTTGGGTTCGGCCCTTGACAACCGCTATAATCGGACGTATGCACCGTTTTGAGCGCGAACCGCGCGCCGTTCAGGAGAAGGAGCAGGGCGCCGCCGTCGCGCAGCCCGCCCAGTAGCCGGGATGCCGGCACTTGATCCCCCTCGCCGACTCTTATTTGGCCCCGGACCGTCGCAGGTCGAGCCTCGCGTCTATGAGGCCATGGCGAAGCCTCTGGTCGGCTACCTCGATCCATTTCTTTACCGCGTTTTCGAAGACGTCCGCAGCGGCTTGCGCGCGGCGTTCGGCACGAACAATCCCTGTACGCTGGTAATTCCCGGGACCGGCAGCGCCGGCATGGAAACCGCGGTCACCAACTTCGTCCAACCGGGCGCCAAGCTGGCAGTCTTCGTGAACGGATTTTTCTGCGAACGCATCGCCGAGATGGGCCGCCGTCACGGCGCCAACGTGGTCCGTCTCGAAAAACCCTGGGGCGAGGTGTTCACCGACGCCGAAGCCCGCTCGTTCCTCGATAAAGAGCGGCCCCAGGTTGTTGCGTTCGTCCATGGCGAAACCTCCACCGGCGCCATGCAAGCGCCCAAAGCCATCACCGGGCCGGCCCACGAAGTGGGCGCCCTGGTGATCGCCGACTGCGTTACGACTCTGGGCGCGGCGCCTGTCCGCGTGGACGAGAACGGAATCGACATCGCCTATAGCTGTACCCAGAAAGGCTTGGGCGCCCCTCCCGGGCTGTCGCCTTTCACGGTTTCCCCGCGCGCCCTCGAACGGCTGTACGCGCGCACCACGCCCAACAACGTCTGGTACCTCGACCTGAAATTGCTGATCGACTATTACGAAAGCAAGAAGTACCACCACACCGCGCCCGTCTCTACCTTCTACGCCCTGCGCGAGGCGCTCGCCGCGATTCAGGAAGAAGGCGTCGAGCAGCGCTTCGCCCGCCATCTTCAGGCGCACCAGTCTTTCGTGCGGCGCATCGAGGCCATGGGACTCAAGATGCACGTCGCGCCCGGCCAGCGCCTCATCAACCTGAACACCCCGCGGGTGCCGGAGGGCGTGGAGGATGCCGAAGTTCGCAAGCAGTTGCTGGACGCGTACGGCATCGAAATCGCCGGCGGATTCGGCCCCTTAGCAGGCAAAATCTTCCGCATCGGCGTCATGGGCCCGCTCGCCAACGAGACCAGCCTGGACTTGTTCTTCGACGCTTTCCAGAAATGCCTGGCCGGCCGCGCCAGCGCCCGAGTATAAGCCGAAAGTCATAGGCCGCCGCCCCGGCTGTGCGGTCGGGGGCACACGCGCGCTGCCGCCCAAGTGTGATAAAAAGATCGGAGCAGTTTCGCGATATTGATTTTGAGCACAAGTGGAGGACCGGCCGGGGATGCGAATCTCCGGCCGGTTCATTTTTCCTGCAACCGCGCACAACGCTCAAACCCGCTGTGCGCTCCTTCTGCAACCGCGCACAACGCTCAAACCCGCTGTGCGCTCCTTCTGCAACCGCGCACAACGCTCAAACCCGCTGTGCGCTCCTGGCTCAGTCCGTCCCGTAGTTGATCTCCAGCTTCCGCGCCTTCCGCGCTGCCACAGCCAGAACCACAATCGTGACCGCCAACAGACCCAGGATGGCCCACGCCGCCGGAACCGGTTCGGCCGCGGTCACCAGCAGTCTTTGCAGCGCGGGCATGCTCGCGTCCGGAGGCGCCACCACCGGACTCAGCGACTGCAAGTAGAAAATTACGCTGATCTTCTTCAGCGTCGCGGGAAGGAACATATTGATCCCTTCCCACACCAGGACCGTCGCCGCCGGAATGATCGGATTCTTGAACAGCAATCCGGCCGCTAGAAAGATGCTGCCGTATCCCAGGCAGGCGGCCGCAGTGACTCCTAAATACGCCGCGACATGGCCCCATCCTGGCCCCGCCAGGTAGTCGGAAATCTCGCTGCCATCGAAATGCAGCGAAAGCGCGAACAGTTGCAGAAATGTGCTGGTGCAAAAAATCGCGACCGTCGCGATCAACCCGGCGAAATACTTGCCCACGGCCAGAATCTCGCGCCGGATCGGCGTCAGCAGGTAAAAATGCAGGCTCTTGTCGAGCATCTCGCCCCGGAACAGATTCGTGAACACTCCCACACAGCCGAAGAAAATCGCCAACCGCAGATAAAAGAACTGGAAGATGCCGGCGAAAATGAGCGAGTCCTTGTTGATGGCATCGCGATCCTGTTCGTTGATCCCCATCAGCTCGCCGTTGCGGAACTGGAACTGAAACACGCTCTCTCCATCCGTGTACCGGTAAAAGTCCAGTTCGATGTTCGGCCGGTGAAACTCGGCTTTCCCAAACGGCTCGCCGACCTTCTCGACCACCTCGCTGATGGTCATGCCGCGAGTGATGGAACGGAGTGCGGCGCTGGATACGGGATGCGCGGCGTTGAGCGCGCGCCGTTCCTTCCGCTCGCTCAACTCGCTGAGCGAATGGACAAGAAACATTAGTACGGGCGCCAGAGCCAGCAGATACACCCACAGCCCGCGCCGCGAAAAGAACGTCTTGCGCATCTCCAGGCGCATCACCAATCCGATCTGGATGAGCCATTGCGAAATCATCGCGCGCTCTCCTCTCCGCCGATCAGATACTCGTAGAGCGAATTCACATTGTCATCGGCGGGAGCCACGCTTTCGATGCCCACTCCATCCAGCGCCAGATGATTCAACGCCCGGTAAAAACGGTCTGCATCGCGGGTTTTGACCAGCAAACCCCCGCCGTCGGCGTGCAGCCGGACCTCGACAACGTGATCCTGCTCGAAAACACGCGAAGCCAGAACACTGGCGCGCGAGCAGCGGATCACCACCTGCATCGGATGCTCGCGCATTTCCTCGCGCACGCCGCGGATCTGCCCTTCGGCCACCACATAGCCGTTGCTGAGCAAAATCACCTGGTCCGAGATAGAGTCCACCTCATGCAGAATGTGGCTGGAGACGATTACGTGCCGCCCCTGGCCGGCGAACTCACGGAAAAGAGCGATCGTCTCGGCGCGCACCAGCGGATCCAACCCGTTCAACGGCTCGTCCAGGATGAGCACGCGAGGATGGTGCGCGATCGCCTGCGCAAGCTTGATCCGCTGCCGCATGCCCTTGCTGTAGCCGGCGACTTTCCGGTGCGCGGCGTCCCCCAGATTCACGCGGCCGATCGCGAAAGCCGTCGTGCGGACGCACTCCTCGTGGCCGAGCCCGGACAGCCGCAGATAGGAATAGATGAACTGAAACCCGGTCATCCCGCGAGGAAACGAATCGAACTGAGTGGCGTACCCGCAGATCCGGAACAGTTTTTCCGGATCTGACGGCGATATTCCCAAAACCCGGATATGGCCGCGCGTCGGGCGCACCAGCCCCGTGATCAGGTTCATCAACGTGGTTTTCCCGGAGCCATTCGGGCCCACCAGGCTGGTAATACCGGGCGGAATGGACAAAGTAACCCGGTTCACGCCCAGCACTTCGCCGTAGAAGCGTGAGACATTCTCCAGGACAATGCGACCGTCGTTTTGCGGCACGTTCACTTCACCACCTCAAACGCCCGCACGCGCCGCGCCAGCAGCCACAGAGAGATCGCGCAGACCACGGCGACGCAGGTCCAGGCGGCTTGTGCCGAGATCCCGGTGTCGGAAGGCCATCGGAAAAGCTGCGACCAGACCGTGAACATGACCTCGGTCAAGTTCAGCAACGTGCCATATTTCGTGCGCATGATGCTGTTCAAGGCCGTGCCGAATCCCGCGCCCGCGAAAAACACTCCCAGCAACAGCCCGCCGGCGGCAATCTTCCATTTGATCCAGGCCGAAAGCGCCAGAGCGAGGAGCGAAAGCATCAGAATCCAGACGATGAAGGCCGCCAGCAACGATCCCGCAATCCAGAGGTTCGCCCGCGTCCACTCCCACCCGGCCAGGCTTGCCTGAACGATAAAGACGATCAGCCCGGGAATCCAGGTCACCAGCGACAACAGAAAGAACAACACGCTCATCTTTCCGGCGATGTATTCGGCCCGCGAAAAGGGCCGCGACAAATAAAGCGGCATGCCGCCGTTCACCAGATCGGGCGAGACCAGGCTCGGTCCAACGAAGGCCGTGAGCAGATATGTAAACGCGGCCTGCACCCAACAGAAGTACAGAAACAGGCTCGGCTCCACTTTGAGGAATTGGCCAACTGGCCCACCTCCCAACGAGCTCAGGATGGAAAGATTGTTCGCCAGGTAAATATAGCCCACGCAGCCCAAGGGATAGAAGAAGCACGCCATGAAGAACATCACCAGAAACTTCGACTGCCAGAGGCGGGCGAAACTGTAGCGAGGCAGGATCAAAAACCGCGACCAGCGCGGCGTCAGCGAGCCTTCGTAAGCGGCGTAGGTGCGTTTATAGACCGCCATTCCCGGTCAAGCCTCCATCGCTTTCAGGAAAATGTCTTCCAGCGTATCGCGGCGATAATTCAGCCGCCGCAATTGCAAATCCCGCTCGGCCGCCAGCCGGTAGATCTGCCGCAGCTCGAAATCGGCGGGCAGGACCATCTTGAGCCGGCCCCTTCCGGCGTCCACGCATTCGCATCCCAGCGCCGCCAAGGCTCCCGCGAAATCCTTTTCTTCGCCCACGGTTTCCAATTCCACGAAGCGCTTGTTGGCCCGCCGCTCCTCTTCCAGATTCGAATAGTGCACGATGCGGCCCTGCTTCAGAATCAGCACCTCTTCGCAGGTTTCCTCCACATCGCGCAGCAGGTGCGAGCACACCACGATGTGCATGCTTCCGGTTTGCTTCATTTCCTTGATCAGCCGGATCATGCGCAGGCGCGCCGGGGGATCCAGCCCGTTGGTCGGTTCGTCCAGAATCAGCAGGCGCGGACCATGCACGATGGCCTGCGCCAGCTTCGCGAGCTGCTTCATCCCCAGCGAGTACGTCCCGAGCATCCGGTAGCGCGCTTCGCCCAGGCCGACGTAAAACAGCACTTCATGCGCGCGCTCGAGCGCCGCCGGGGAAGGCAATCCCGCCAGCTCGCCCATCATCCGGACAAAGGAAACCGCTGTCAGATTGGCGATGAATGCGTCATTTTCCGGCATGTAGCCGATCAGGGAGCGTAGATTGCGTGGCTGATGGATGTCGCGGCCAAAGATCCTGGCGGACCCGGCGCTCACGGGGACAAATCCCAGGAGCGTCTGGATCAGCGTCGATTTCCCCGCCCCATTCGGCCCCAGAAGGCCGATAGTTCGCCCGGAAAGCGCCACGCGAAGATTGTGCAAAATTTCCCGGTCGCCGAAACGGACGCTTAAACCGGCCAGTTCGATGACGGGATCCATATCTTATTGTGGAGCCACCGAGAGAGTTTTCACCAGGGGGCCTAGGGCCGATCCGAACCCTACTCCGGATAAAGCGTCGAGCCCCATACCGGCGAGGCTGTTGCGGCTCCCCACCAGGATCTGATCGGGTGAGCCGTACGCGTAGACCAGAGTGGGCTGGCGGTTCGCCGTCAGAGCTGAGATCCGTTGCTGCTGGTCCGCCGTGAGTAACCCGCTCGCATTGAGCTGATCCACGATGGGCCCCACCGTGCTCGCCAGGTTGTAGAACGCGACAGCCGAAAAATCCACATGCGTATCGAGCGGAAGCTGCGAGCGGAACGCGTCGGACTGAGGCAGAGTCTGCCCCGATGCCCGGCCTGCGATCGCCGCGTCTAACAAAGCCCGGCTCGATCCCAGAAGCAGGTAGCCGTCCACGAACACGTAGGCGATACTCATTTTTCCGAGCGAGAGCGCATAGTAAGTCCGGCCGTTTTCGGTCTGATTGGAAAGCGTCACGCCGCTATCCGGCGCATCGTGATGCAGGGTTGTGACCGCTTGTTCGATCGCCCACTCCAAGCGGGGCGGATTCTCGACCTCGATCGCGATCTTCCAGCTCGGAACCGGCAGCAGCGGTCCGTCGATCGCAATGGCTGCTTCGCCGCCCAGCGACGCGGCCACATCGTCCAGAGGGCTGAATCCGGCGTGCTGCGAAATCATGCTCAGCATCAAACCAGCCTGTGGGCCCGCGGTGGCCACAAGCTCGGAAAGGAGTTGGCGCGGATCGCGCGTGAGGAACGCCGTGGCGAAACTCGCCTGAGGAGAAACGAATGCAAGCGACCCCATGGGTCCCGGAGCCCCCAGCCAGCTCGCCAGCCCGTGCCGCACGCCAGAAAAAGAGAACGACGCCGTATTCATGGGCGAAGCCGGACTAACCTTGCTCTCGGCCACTACGAACTGAAGATTATCGATCCCCGCAACCGCGGCAGGATTCGGCGCCGGTGTCGTCACGTTACTAGCAACTACGTTCTGCGAGACGATTTGTTCCATGTCGGCCGCCAAAAGCAATCCCGCGCCGTTCTGATAACTCTGGAGCATCTTGGTGCCGAGGGGACTTGCGGGGAACTGGCCCGCGGGTGGAACCACCGCCGCGCCGAAAACCACAAGGTTGCCGTCGAATGCATAAGGCCCCTTCATGCCGAGCTGAGCCAGATAGTCGTTAAGACCCGTCTGCCGAACCTCCGCCAGCACAATCGGCGTGCTCTTGGGGCGCACGGCGACCACGATCTCGTCTCCAAGATAGCTGCTGACAGCGTGAACGCGATCGAGAATTTGCCTTAGGGTCTGCGCCCGCGTTCCATTCCACCACTCGGCGAAGGAGGCGCTCTGGCGGGCGCGGTCCTCGAAAATCTGCCCCGCCTGGGCAAGCGTCTGGCTCAAATTTGGAATGGAAGCGACCACCACGGATCCTACGGGCACGTGGTCGAGCAGCCGCGACGTGTAACGCAGTCCCGGAGGCGGAATCTGATCGATCTGCTTTTGAATCGCAGCCAGGTCGCCCAGCATGGCGAGATAGTGCGCTGCGTTCTGGCTCCAGGCGATATCGGCGCCCACGGTGCTCAGAGTCATGCTCTGTTCGGTGGCGATCTGCTCCCCGCGGCGAAGCCTCCGGGATTCGCCGCGATGATTCACGCTGACCTCGCCTTGCACAACGGAGACGCGCGAGCCCTTCAGTCCGCGCGTCACGCCGAAGATGGTGCCCTTCACCGAAACCAATGCGTCGGACGTGGCTACTTCCAACTTGCTGCGGCCTTGCTTGGCGGCCTCGATCATCACGCTGCCGCGTTCCAAGCGAATGGTTTTTCCGCTCCAGCGCTCGTTTACTGCGAGCTGGCTGCGGTCGGCCATTTCGACCCGCGAGCCGTCGCGTAACTGGATCACGGCGCGCGAATTTCTGCCCGTCCGGATTTCCTGGCCCTCTGTGAGGGCGGCGCCGAGGGCCAGCGGAGTGGTCGCGGTTTCGGAAACCAGCGCCAGCGTGCCGCGGATGCTGGCGACCGTCGCACGGGGCCCGGACGGCGCGAACGCGCGGTCCAGTGCGGGAGCCACAGCGTAGGCGCCGGCGGTCAGGACGCCCAGTACGAGCGCGGCCGCAACGGCCCCGCCGGCCCACCGGGGAAACGGCCGCGGAATCAGGATCACGGGAGCGCTTCTGGTCCCCGCATACTCCCGCCGGCACGCCACACACGAATGCAGGTGATCCTCCACCAGCATCCTGCGCCCTTCCGCCAGCCGGCCTGCGCGATAGGCCTGGAAGTCCGCGCGAAATTGTGCGCATCGATCGTTGCTTGCCGCGCCCAACTGCCCACGCACGCGCTCGGCGGCAGCGCGCACCGCGGCCGGATCCGGTACTCCGTCCCGGATTGAATTCACAAGGCGTTCGAAATCTTGATCATTCATGCTCAAGCCCTCAGCTTCTTCTGCAAAATCTTGCGCGTCCGGTGCAAGGTCACGGCCACGGAGATCGAGGAGATGTGCAGCGCGCCGGCGATCTCTGGATTCGTCAGCCCTTCGAAGAATCGCAGCGTGAAGATTTCCGCGGAACGCGCGGGCAGGTCCGACAATGCCTGCCGCAGCAGATCCCGCAGATCGCTTTCATCCGGCCGCGAGCCGCCGCCAGCGGGGAAACGCTCCAGGTCGACCGCAGCCGGCGTGCGCCGGCTGCGAACCAAATCGAGCGCCGCATGAACCGCCGACCGCCGCAGATAATTTTCCGGCCGCTCGATTACGTCGTCGGCCTCGTTCCTCCGCGCGATCCGCAAAAACACGGTTTGCAGAACGTCTTCCGCATCGGCGGCATTGCCGGTGATCCGGTAGGCTGTCCGGAACACCATGGCATGGTGCTCCCGGAACATTTCCTCGAGCTCGCGTGCGTTCGGGATAATAGAAACAGGTACCTCGTGCGTTGTAGCGATCATCGCGGCTGCCTACCCGCTAAGACAGGCTCCGGCTCGCTTTATTACCGGGCGCCCACCCCAATATCTAGAGGTCGAACTTTTGCCAACCCAATTTGCAGGGGCGAGGGTGCTTTACTTTCCGTCGGGATGGGTTTAGGATGGTTTCAACCCTCCCCCCTGAGAACGTTATTTATGGAAGGGGCCGGCATTGCTCAAGCTTAAGCGCGTCGATATCCACGGTTTCAAGTCATTCTACGATCGCACGGAGATGAAGTTCCACGGATCCGGCGTCACGGCGATCGTGGGGCCGAACGGATGCGGCAAATCCAACATCAGCGATGCGATCAGTTGGGTTCTGGGCGAGCAGAGCGCCAAAACCCTCCGCGGAACCCGCATGGAGGACGTGATCTTCGCCGGCACGCGCGAGCGCAAACCCTTGGGAATGGCTCAGGTCACGCTGAGCATGGTGGACCCGTTAGGCGGGCGTCTGGAGAGCCCTGCGAACGGGAATGGCAACGGAAACGGGCATCCGTACCCGGAGGAGATCAGCATCACGCGGCGGCTTTACCGGTCGGGCGAGAGCGAATACCTGATCAACGGGAAGACCGCCCGCCTTCGCGACATCCAGGATTTATTCAGCGGAACCGGCTTGGGACCGGAAAGTTACGCGATCATCGAGCAGGGCCGGATCGGACAGATTCTTTCCAACAAGCCGGCCGACCGGCGGGCCATCATCGAAGAAGCCGCAGGGATCGGCAAATTCAAGACCCGCAAGCGGCTGGCTGAGGCCAAGCTCGAAAGCTCCAAGCAGAATCTGGCGCGCGTGTTTGACATCCTGGAGGAAGTCAGCCGCCAGGTGAATTCCCTGAAGCGCCAGGCGTCGAAAGCGCGGCGATATGAGGAACTGCGCACGGAGATGCTGGGGTTCCTGCGGCAGGCGGTCGCAGGGCGGTTCCGGATGCTCGAAGGCGAAGCGGCTCGCCTGGCTCTGGATCTGAGCCAGGCGCAAGGCTTATTCAACGAGGTCGCAGCGCAGCTTCAGGAAAAAGAAGGCGAACACGCGCGCGTTCAAGAAACCTGCTACAAAACGGAGGCCGAACTCACCACTGCGCGCGCCCGTGTAGCCGAGCTAAATTTGGAAAGCGAACGCACGCGCGGACGCCTGGAATTGCAAGCCAAACAGATCGGCGCGCTCGGCGAACGGCTGGCGGCCAACGAAACCGAAACCCAGGATCTGGAAGCGCGCCGGCAGAGCGAGCAGAGCGAACTCGACAACCACGCCCAAGCCATCGCCCGGCTGGAGGCCGAAAGCGCCGCGTTGCGCGAGCGTCTGGAGGCGAAAACTGCGGAACGCGACGCGCTTCAGAACGATCTGCGGGAGCGCGAACGCGGACTGGAGTCGTCAAGATTGCGCGTGCTTCAACTTCTCGGCGAAGTCTCTTCCCTGCGCAATCAGGTGGTGCAAATCGACGAGTATCTGGCGGCCATCGAGCGCGATTCGGCGCGGGCCCGGCGGGAGGAAGAGACCGCTTCGGCCGATCTGGCCCGCCTGGATCACGTAAAGGCGGAACTTTCGAAGAAACTTTCCGAACAGCAGCTCGAGCTGGAGTCTCTGGCGGACCGGCGTCATCGCGTGGAAGAGGATTTGAAAGCCAGCCAAGCTGCGGTTGCACTTGCCCGGCAAAACCTGGAGGAAGTGCGCGCGAGCCTTTCCAAGCAGCGCGCCCGGCGTGATTCGCTGGAAGAAATTCTTTCGCATCGCGCGTATACCGCCGAATCGGTGAAGCGCCTGTTCACCGCGATCGAGCACGGCCAAGTCTCGGGATTCAAGCCCGCTGGCGTACTGGCGGACTTCGTCGAAGTCACCGATTCCGCCTGGGAAAAAGCCTGCGAGACGTTTTTGCACGAGGAACTGGAGTATGTGGTGGTTTCGGATTGGGCGGAAGCCGAACGCGGCGTGGAGCTGATTCGTGCCGAGTCGGAAGGACGGGCGACTTTCCTTGTGAAGAACGGCGCGACTCCGACACCGGTACCGGTGTCGCTCTCCGATCCGGATATCGCCGGCAGCCTCAGCGACGCGCTGCGGGTTTCCCCGGCGTTAGCTTTGCCGCATCTGGGAAAGTGCTTCCTGGTGCGCGAGCACGCCGCGGCCCAGCGCCTGGCGGCAGAGCATCCCGATTGCTATTTCCTGCTCCCGGACGGCGTCAGCTATCACGGACACGCCGTGAGCGGCGGGCGCAAGTCGAGCGGCGGACCCTTGGCGCTCAAACGCGAGCTTCGCGAGCTTGCTTCGCAGGTGGAAGCGCACGAACGCGAAGCGGACGCGCTGACTGGATCGGTGGAAGAGTTGGAAAAAAGCGCCGCCCGGCTTGCCGAGGAGCTGGAATACGTCCGCGAGCAGCAGCAGACGCAGGAAAAAGGAGCGCTGGCGCTGGATCACGAGCAGCGCCAGTTGGCCGAGGAGTACGCGCGCTGCGGCCAGCGTCTTTCGGTGGCTCGCCTGGAGCTCGAACGGCTCTCAAGAGAAGACCAGCGGTCGCGGCAGCAACGCGAGCAGAGCCAGGCCGCCGTGGCCCAGCGCGAACAAGAGCGATTCGATCAGGAAAAAGCTCTGGAGCTGGCGCGCGGCGAATACGAGAGATTGCAAGCGCGGGCGCACGCAGCAGGCGAGGAGCATGCACACGTTCGCGCTGAGCTGGCGGGACTGGACGAACGCCTGCGCGCGGAAAAGACCGCTGCGGGACGGATCGAGTCGCAGATCGCGCAGATGGCGGCGCGGCGGCAGGAACTCGAGCGCGAACTGGAGCGCATGGGCGTGGAACGCGCGCGGCTGCTAGCTGACAACATCGAGCTGGATCAGCGGGCCGCGAAGTTATCCGAGGAGACGGCGTCGGCGGCGGCCTGGGTGGAGAATCTCGCGGCGGCGGAAACAGCCGGGCGCGCATCGCTTGCCGGATTAGAGGAAGCGTTGAAGGCCTTGCGGATGGATTCCCAGTCAGCCCAGGAGCGCCGCGGCGCAATCGAGCTGGAATTGGTCCGCAAGCAGGGCGACCTGCGCTATCTGGACGAGACGAGCCGGCGCGATCTGAACATTCCCGCAGCGGAAGTTGCGGCGCTCGAGGAAACGGCGCTCGACGAAGCGGGCTTGGCCGAAGTGGAACAGCGGGCGCAGGAGATCCGGGCGAAAATCGAGGCGCTGGGGCCGGTGAACCCGCAGGCGCTCGAAGAATTCCAGGAAGCGCAGCAGCGCTACGACTTCCTGAACACGCAGCGGCAGGACTTGCTGGACTCGATCCGCGACACGGAAAAAGCGATCCAGGAGCTGGACGTCGAATCGCGGCGCCGGTTCAAGGAAGCCTTCGACGCCGTCAATGAAAATTTCCGGCAGATGTTCCGGACTTTGTTCGGCGGCGGCCAAGGCGAGATGCGTCTGACGGATGAAACGAATCTGGCTGACAGCGGGATCGACATCATGGCGTCGCCTCCCGGCAAGAAGCTGCAAAACATCGCGCTGCTTTCGGGCGGCGAGAAATCGCTGACCGCGATGGCGCTGTTGATGGCGATTTTCCGCTACACGCCGAGCCCGTTCTGCATCCTGGACGAAGTCGACGCGCCGCTGGACGAGCCCAACATCCAGCGGCTCACGCGGCTGCTGAAAGAGATGTCGCAGGAGACGCAGTTCATCGTGATCACGCACGCCAAGCGGACCATGGAAGCCGCACAGGCGTTGTATGGAGTCACGATGCAGGAGCCGGGATTATCGTCTCTGGTAAGCGTGCGGTTCGATCCGGTTCCGCACGGCGCGGCTCCGTCGCCGACGGCGGCGCTGGCGGCGGTGTAGGACGATCTCACAGTCGCTAGTCAAGACCGAAATTTCCCTGACCCGGATCGACCCCGGCCCGTCGTGGTACCTCATTACACACGAATTGTCTAGATGAGTCAAGAACCGCCAGGTGCGGCACGGCGCGGGCAGAGGTATGGAGCTACCCGCGCCAAAGCGCGAATTTGCGTGACGCTCGCCCCATGGCGAGGTTAGTGTTTCAACGGTGCGATACTTCTGAGATGGAAGTCGGTCTGTTTCCCAACCCGTACCGGCCCGGAATCGGCCTGCGGCCGCGCCGCGAGGCGCAGCGCCCCCTGCTGCCGCAGCACGCCCGCCACTGTCCCGTGCTCGAGGCCGGAAGCACCGCAGGCTTCCTGGTATATCCTCCGCTCGCTGAAAAAGAGAGTTTTCAAATCGGGTATGAGGGCGAAGGCCGTTATCAATTCGTCTATTCGGTAAACGCCAAGGGGACCAAGTGGGATCCGCTGTTTACCGTGACGTATCAGTTGCCGATGGGCGGGATCGGCGCAACCAAGCGCGAGATCAAGCTGCACATCCAAGACACGCCGGAAACGCGCGAGGTCGCCCAACTGATGCCTGGCATGTTCATTTCCCCGGATGACCTGGGCACACCGGCGGGCGCAGTGACGCTGCGAGGCGCGTGGAACTTCCAGACTCCTCCGGGATGGGATACGGTCTACACCCCGATCTTCAATATGATCGAGCGGCCGCTCGCTCCGATGCTGGTGATCCGTGTCGAGACGGACTGGTACGTGCACGATTCCGAATTCCGTTACGTACTCCAGCCGGGCGAAACGATTTCCGCATCGCACAGCATGCCGATCGGTCAGGTGATCTTTATCCCGCGCGAAGAGATCACCTTCCGCGACGGCACGCAGGAGGAAATCGCGGCACGGCACCAATCCAGCCAGGCGTTTTACGATGAGAAAGCCAAGACCAAGGTCAAAACGCCGTACGGATTGGAATACAGCCCACACTACCAGCGCACCAGCCGCCGTAAGAACGAGACGGCTGAACCGCGCGGCGGAGATAAGGCGGGCGATTCCTCGACTTAGCCAGGCCCACGCTCACAGAAGCCTGGGATGCTGCTCCGGAAAGCCGCTAGTCCTGCATGAAGCGGCCGTTCCCAAGCAGAACGCGCCGAGCCCAGGGTAGCAGGTCGCGATTCAGGACTCCGTGGATGGCGCGAGGCCGAGGGGTGTCACCGGATCCAGAAACAGCCAGCACAGGAACCCAACGGCGTACATCAGCGCGGCGCTGTAAAGAGCCGCGGTCCAACCGCCGGGTCCGAGTTGGGCGAAATATCCGACCACGGCGGGAGCCACGGCTCCGCCCATTTGTCCGATGGTGTTCATCGCGCCGGAAACCGCGCCGACGTTGCGGCCGCCCAAGTCCATCGCCGTGGTCCAGGTCAGCGGGGTGCTGAGCTCGGCAGCGAAGCTGGAAAGCGCCATGAGCACCACGGCCAGTTCGGCCGAAGCGGGGCGAACCGAGAAAAGCATCAGCGCAGCGGCGGCAACGTAGGAGATGTAGCCGGTCCATTGGCGGGCGCGCCGGATGTCGCCCATGCGGCGAATCGCGCTCGAAAGGGCCCAGCCCCCGGCCAGGCTGCCAAGCGCCGCCATCAGCACCGGGAGTCCGGCCAGCAGAGCGCTGCGCGCGATCGCCACGCCGCGGACCTCCTGCAAATAGGTCGGGAGCCAGGTGATGTAGAAGTAGAATGCGTAGAAATGGCAGAACCACTGGATGCTCAGCATCCAGAGGCTGGGAGCGGCGATGTAGCGTCTCCATGGAGCGCCGGCGTGGCGGTGGCCTTCCTCCGATTCGGGAATCACGGAGAGTTCCGCCGCGTTCACCGAAGGGTGCCTCGAGGGCTGGTCGCGAAACCAGAAGTAGAACGCTGCGGCCCACACGAAGCCGAGACTTCCGAAGGTGAAAAACACGCCTTGCCACGACAGGAATCCGAGAAGCGTCACGACCAGGTAGGGAGCCACGGCCGCGCCCAACCGTGAACTGGCGGCTTTGAGTCCTTCGGCGACAGGACGTTCGCGGACCGGCAGCCACGTACGGAACACGCGCGCCAAACTCGGATAGCAGCCGGCTTCACCCGCGCCGAACAGGAAGCGCGTGATCCACATCGAGACCAAATTCCACGCCCATCCGGTGGCGATTGTGAACAAGGACCACCAGACCACGATCGCGGTGAGGGCCTTGCGAGGCCCTTTCCGGTCGCAGTAGGTACCGGCCGGAATTTCAAACAGTGCGTAAGCCAGGCCGAAGGCCGAGAAGACGTAGCCCATCTCGACGGGTGTGAGGCCGAGGTCGCGGCTGATGAGCGGAGCCGCTTGCCCAATGGCGGCGCGATCCAGAAACGTGACCCAGGAGAGCGCCATTGCGTAGAGAACGACGATGTGCCGCGTTCGGGTGGGCGCCGCTTGCGGCGAGCGGGCAGGGGCGGATTGGGCGGCGCGGGCCTGCATTCGAAATCCGGGAAGAATGTCTCAGTCTACTGCTTCTGGGATTGGAATGCCGCCACCCTGGCGTGCGGGCCGGACTAATTGTCCAGCCCGCACACGGCTGCTATCGGAACGCTATCCCGAAGCGAACTCCGGTGATGTGGTAGTCGCTGTCGTTACGAGTGTCGCGGCCCTCGGCCCGAAGTCCTACGCGGCGGGCGAACCAGTAGGTGAATCCGGCGCCGTAGTTCCCGAGGTTGGTAGTGCCGTTACGAAACCTCATCGAATACCCACCGGTGACGAAGGGCACAAACTTACTCGAGTTGAAGAAATGATACGTGACATTCGGCGAGAACAGGCCGAATCCGTCGTCGCGGAAATTATTGTAGTAGCCGACGTAGCCAACGTCCGCGCCGACAGCCAAACCCTTATACAACGTTACCTCCGCCCCCAGTCCCGGATTCAAAAGTTTGCCGAAGGTTGTCCCGTTGGATGCAGCGAGCCCGAAATATCCGTATCCCTGCACCCGAGTCGTTTCGCTTTGAGCCATGAGAGGCAGCGTGACACAGGCGCAGACCAAAAACATCTGAAACTTCCTCATAGAGACCTCCTGGGATGGCCAGGGAGCATGCGGCGGTCCACTCCGGGGCGGCGCCTCGGCAAAGTCGAGATACGCGGCGGTTTAGCGGCATCCACCGCGGAGTCATGTACAATTCGGCCTGCATTTCGAATGCGCCGAATGGCGCAAAGGCCCGCGAAATGGCACTAAAATTCGAACACCATTCCGGCCGACGGCAGGATCGGGAACATGCTGAAGAAGTTGGGATACGTCTGACGCGTGGCGGTATCGTAGGGGCCGGCAGAATCGAAGTCGCGGTTGGAGTGATTGGTGATGTTGATGACTTCGGCAAACAGCGTCGCTTTGGATTTCTTGTGCACGTAAGCTTTGTTGAGGCGCAGGTCGGTGCGCTGGTAGTTGGGAGCGCGCAGGGCATTGCGGCTCGAAGCCAGGAAGTAGGCGCCGCCTTGCAGGCGATAGAAGCCGGGCAGCGGCATGCCGCTTCCGTAAGTGAAGCGCGCGCTCACGTTGACTGTAGGACGGAGGCGGCGGCTGACATAAGCGTTGAAGGTGTGGCGCTGGTCGTAATCCGACGGGAAGCTGATTCCCAGGTCGCCATCGGTGATCCTCGTGCGGCCATAGGCGTAGGAGATCCATCCGGTGAATCCGTTGGCCGTACGGCGCTGGAGAAAAATCTGCGCGCCGCGCGAGTAGCCGCGCTCGGAATTACGCCAAGGCGCGCTGGGCCTGGCGTTGAACAGTGCGCCGCTGAACAGAATCCGGGGATCGAGAAGCGGGCGGGCGATGAGATCGCGGTCCTGGCGGTCGTAGAATTCCATGCGAAGGCGCGTGCGTTCGTTCAAAGATTCCTCGACCACAGTTTCGTAGTGGGTCGCGCGCTCGGGAAGCAGCGGAGCATTTGTAAACGTCGAGAAGATCTGGCTCAATTCCGGGAATTGCGCGTACTGGCCCCAGTCGAACTGCACGTGCGTTCGCTTATAGGGGGCAAGCGAAACGCTGGCGTAGGGCGAGGTGACCTGGACTGGGCTCTGGCTAAACTCGTCCTGGCGCAGGCCCGCGGTGAGATGGATGCGATCGGAAGCGAAACCGTAGGATTGCTGAACGTATGCGCCGAGGCGATGTCCCGATCCGCGGAACATATCCGGCGAGGGGACCAGCGCGGGCGTGTAGATGAATTGCGTGGAAGCGCCGTCCTGGCGCAGACGGCGGAACAACCCGCCGAAGTCGAGCGTGTCCTTGCCGGGCTTGTCCGATAGCCAGGAGATGCTGACGTCGCCGCGCCAGGTCCATTCGCCGTAGGCCTGGCGGTTGAGCAAGGCATTCTCGCGATTTTCGACGTCGCCCCGCTCGCGCGACCAAGCCAGATGATTCGCGATGAGGACGCGCCGGTTGGGCGCGTATTGGGAACCGAGATTCAGCAGAGAAAAACGAAAGCCGCTGGTGAGAACGGAATTTACGCCAAGCTCGCTGCGAAAGGGAGTCCGGTCGACACCCGATGTGCCTTCGACGTCGCTGAGGCTGATGGTGTGCTTCGGCGTGAGATCGTAGGTGAGGCGGGCCTGCCCGTCGGTGAAGCCGAAAGACATGGGCGCGCTATCGCCGAAATCGATCTGGTTGAGGATGTACTGGAGGTAACTCTTGCGGAAGGAGACGAGCCACGATCCGCGCTGCTTCTTTCCCAGCGGGCCTTCAAACAGCGCTCCGGCATTGGAAGCGCTAGCTGTCAGGCGGCCTTGCATCTGCTGGCGGTTTCCTTCGCGGGTATCGACCGCCAGGATGCCGGCCGTGCGGTCCGAGAAGCGAACGGGCCAGGCGCCCTCATAGAGCGTCATATCGTCGGTGGTGTCGCCGTTGAAAATGGTGAGCGAGCCGTTGTCGGCCTGGCCGTCGGTAGTGTGAAAGGGCGCGTGCAGGAGGACTCCATCGAGATACAGGCCGATGCGGTCGAACGGAGCGCCGCGCAGCGAGAATTCCGAGTCGAAATCATTGTTGGAGGTGACGCCCGGGAGGCTCTGGACGGCGCGCAACGGATCGTCGGCGAGCACGCTGGCGAGATTCTTGCGCTCTTCGCCCTCGAGGGTGATGGCTGCGGCGGCGACTTCCGGCGTGATCCCGAACGCTCCGGCGGACACCACGACGGTCTCCTTGCGCTGGTCGGTGGAGGATGTGAGCACGACGTCGAAATTCTTGGTTTCGCCGGCGGCGAGCGTGAATTCCTGGCGGACGAGATAGTAGTCGACCGCGGCCGTCTGCAAAACGTAGCTGCCCGGAGGAACGCTCGAGATTCGAAACGTGCCGTCGGGCGCGGTGACGGCGCGGAACGCGGTATTCGAGGCGGGGGCGCCGGGCGTTGCCGGGGTCTGAAGCTGCACCTGGACCTGGCCGAGCGGCTCGTTGGCGCGCGAGCTGGTCACGCGGCCGCTCACTTCGCCTGTCTCCACCTGGGCGGGGGCATTCTGCGCGAGGAACACGACAGATGCCAGCAGCGAGAAACACCGACGGACATTCATATCGGCCTCCATTATCGCTTGCAAGGTATGCAGGCTGCTATCCTGATCCAGTCGGCCATGCCGAACTTGCATTGGGAAATCGCGCCGATGTCGGAAGCCGTGACGAACGGCATCCGGGTCGAAGTTCTGTGCCGGTACGCGCCGGAAAATTCGCGGCCGCACCATCGCGAGTGGATTTTCCAGTACACCGTGCGCATCACCAACCAGAGTTCGGAAACAGTGCAGCTTGTCAGCCGGCATTGGATCCTCACGGATGCGCTCGAGCATGTAGAGGAAGTGAGGGGTCCGGGCGTGGTGGGCGAACAGCCGGTTTTGGCGCCAGGCGAGTCATTCAAGTATTCCTCTTGGTGCCCGCTACGCACGCCTTCAGGAGTGATGCGCGGCACGTATCAGATGGTGCGAAGGAACGGGGAGCAGTTCGATATCGAAATCGCTCCCTTCGGGCTGCGGGCGAAGCAGACGGTGCATTGAGTCTTTGCCAAGAGCCGGACCCGGGTGGTGCGCTAAGCGCACTACCCGGATGTGGGGGTCCGGCGCAGATGCGGACGTCTGCCCTACAATGGCAGGGCAGGAGGTTTCGCCGATGAAATCGCGTCTTGTTTGCGCCGCGGTGGTTTTGGCCAGCGCAGCGCAGGCGCAACAACAACTTCAGGGCGACGCGTTGGTCAAGGCTCTGCGGCAAGGCGGCTGCGTGATCGTGATGCGCCATGCGAGCGCGCCGCTCGCGGCTCCCGACAAGAGCTCCGCGAATCCGGACAATGTGAAGATCGAACGGCAGTTGGATCCAGAAGGCCGCGCCAGCGCGACCGCGATGGGCAAAGCTGTACGCGAGCTGAACCTTCCGGTCGGCACAGTGTACTCGAGTCCGACGTATCGGGCCCTGGAAACCGTGCGCTATGCGCAATTCGGCAACCCCCAGGCGATTCCGGAGCTGGGCGACAACGGCAAAAGCATGCAGGGCGGCACGGAGGCGCAGGCGGCCTGGCTGCGCAAAAAGGTTACCGAGTCGCCCCAAGGAACCAACATGCTGATCGTGACGCACATGCCAAATATGGCGCGCGCGTTTCCGGACGCAACCAAGGGCTTGGCCGATGGCGAAGCACTCGTGTTCGGTCCCGGCGGAACGGTCTTGGCAAGGGTAAAAATCGAGGATTGGCCCAAACTGGCAGGAGGATCGAAATGAAGATTTTTGCGTGTGCGGCGCTGTTGGCGGTCGCCGCTGTCGCTCAGCCTCTGACGATCGCCAGCCAGGGGAGCTTTTTCGTCGGCGGCGAATCGAAGACGTTGCCCGCACCGGGCGGGCGCGGCGCGCCGGGTGAAATCACCATCAACCAGATGTACGTCCAATTCCAGATTCCTCCGCAGGGCGCGCAGCATGTTCCGGTGGTGATGGTCCATGGCTGCTGCCTGAGCAGTAAGACCTGGGAGACCACTCCGGACGGACGGATGGGATGGAACGAATATTTCGTGCGCAAGGGCCGCTCAGTATATCTGGCCGATCAATCGTCGCGCGCGCGGTCGGGATTCGATCCGAGCGCGCTGACTGCCGTGAAGGCCGGCACGTTGCCCCCGAGCCAGTTGCCGAACGTGCTGGCGGCCACCCATCAGACCGCCTGGACAGTTTTCCGCTTCGGTCCAAAATTTGGCGAGCCGTTCCGGGACGGTCAATTTCCGGTCGAGGCCGTGGACGAGCTGTACAAGCAGATGATCCCGGATCTCAATTCGACGCTGCCGAATCCGAATCCGACGTGGAAGAACATGGCGGCGCTGGCGGTGAAGCTGAACGGGGCCGTGCTCCTGGGACATTCCGAATCGGGCTTCTTCCCGGAGCAGGCGGCGCTGATCGACCCGAAGGGAATCCGGGGGATGATCTCGATCGAGATGCCGTGCCCCGAGCTAAAGCCGGCCGAGATCGAGGCGCTCGCGAAGATCCCGACGCTGGTGATGTTCGGCGATCACCTGGGCGACGTTTCGGGCGGGCCCGCGAACTGGAAGCAATCGTCCGATAGCTGCGAGAAGTTCGTCGCGCAGGTGAAGCGTAGGGGCGGCGATGCGGAGATGATGTCGCTTCCGAAGATGGGGATCAAGGGCAACAGCCACATGCTCATGCAGGACCGCAACAATTTGCAGCTTGCCGATCTGATTCTCAACTGGATCGACGGGCATGTGGAAAAGAAAAAGGCCCGCTGATGCCTGTCTGTTCCCACCTGGATCAGATCAAAAACGTGAAGCCGCGCTCGCAAGGATGCGAGGAGTGCCTGAAGATGGGCGACCGCTGGGTCCATTTGCGTCTGTGTTTGAGTTGCGGGCATGTGGGCTGCTGCGATTCCTCAAAAAACAAGCACGCGACCAAGCATTTTCATTCGACGCATCACCCGATCATGCGCTCGTTCGAGCCGGGGGAAGACTGGGCGTGGTGCTACGTGGACGAGGTTATCCTTGAATCCCTCTGAGTGGCCCGCGCTTCCGTTCGCCGAGTGGGAGAAGACCTGCGACACGCTGCACATGTGGACGCAGATCGTGGGGAAGACGCGGCTCAATCTGACGCCGCTTGAAAACCACTGGTGGAATGTCCCGCTGTACGTGACGCCACGGGGGCTCGGCACATCGGCGATTCCGTGGAAGCGCGGATCATTCGCGATCGAATTTGACCTGGTCGCGCACCGGCTGTTGTTCGAAACGAGCGAAGGCGTGGAGCACTCGATGCGGCTGTATCCGCGATCGGTGGCCGATTTCTACGCCGAGTACAGGGCGGCGCTGCGAGCGCTGGGCATCGACGCGCGGATTTACAAGGTTCCGGTGGAGTTTGACGATACGACGCCGTTCGATCAGGATCATCACCACGCCTCGTATGACGCCGAGTCTGTGGAGCGGTTCCGCCGCGTGCTGGTGCATGCCGATCGAGCGTTCAAGCAGTTCCGGTCGCGGTTCCTGGGCAAGTGCAGCCCGGTGCATTTTTTCTGGGGATCGTTCGACCTGGCGGTGACGCGTTTTTCGGGAAAGCGCGCCCCGGAGCGCGAAGGCGCCGATCCGGTGACGCGCGAAGCGTATTCGCACGAAGTCACCAGCTGCGGATTCTGGCCGGGAGACCGGAGGTTTCCGCACCCGGCGTTTTACGCTTATAGCGCGCCGACTCCGGCGGGCCTGGAACGCGAACCGGTGCGTCCGGCGGCGGGCGGGTGGAACAGCCCGCTCGGGGAATTCATTCTTCGCTATGAAGACGTGAGGGCTATGCCCGAGCCGGAGCAAGCGGTGCTCGAGTTCTGCCAGAGCACGTATGAAGCGGGTGCGAAACTGGCGCAGTGGGATCGGGCGAATCTGGAGCGGTAGGCCAGCCGTGGACAGGCGACACGATCGCCTGCCGCACTTCAGTAACATCCTAAGTACGAACCGGAACTTTCTTTCATTGGAAGACCTTGGGCGTTGGCTGAACGGCTAAGGACTTGCGCAGGGCGGTTACAATCGGTGTGCCATGACTGATCAGGTGAGCCGCTTGCTTCAAGCCGCTACGGATGCCCTGCGGGATCCGGGCTGGAGCGCCGCGCCAGCCGAGCGCGATCCGCGATATTTCTGGACTTGGCAACGTGTTTCGCTGGCTTTGCAGCGGTGGATGCGCGATCAGGCAGCCGCGCTCTATTTCCGGGATCTGGAGCGTTTCGAAAACCGTTCTGCGGCGTATCCGGTAATCGTGTACCAGGCGAGCCGCTTGTGCCACGGCCGCCCGCGCACGGAATTCACTTATGACTTGCGGGATTATCCGGAATGCTCGACGACGCTTGAGTGCGCGTGGAAGCTGACGGGCCGGGCAATTCAGGCGGCCCTGGGCCGGATCGAACGCAGGTTGTGCGAGGCGGGGCTGACGGAGCTGGCGCACCGCTATGCGCCGGTGTGGCACCAGGACGTGCTGGTGGCGGTAAAGAAAAAACCGCAGCCGTATGTGGATCTGCTGGTGGCTGAATCGGCAGTGATCAACGCTGTGATCGACCTGGGGACAGAGCGAAGCGAGACTATGGCGCACCGCTTCGCCCGGACCGCTCACTTGAGCCTGCGCAAACTGTGCGGAATGGATTTTCAATCGCTGGGGAGCGGCGCGCTAACGGAGGCGAGCCGCGTGCTCGCCCAAAACGTGGCGGGCAGCGTCGAGAACCTGGGTGACCGTGGGATGCTCCAGAACAGTGACGCGAGGGCCGCGGGGAGCCCAGATGCGGGGATCGGTGGAAAGGAAGATGGCGAGGACAGGAGTACCCACGGCGGCCGCCAGATGGGCGATCCCAGAGTCGTTGCCGATGTAGAGGCGGGCGGCCGAAAGCCAGCAGGCCAGATCGTATAGATCTTCGATTCGGACCGCGTGATCCAAAGGCTCCTCGGGCCCGGCGCACCATTCCACCGGAACGCCAAGGCGAGCCGCCACTTCTCGGAAATTTTCGAGGGGCCAGCGTTTCCTGCCGCTGCTGGCGAAGGGATGGATCACGGTGAACTCTTGCGGAGCCGCAGGAGGGACTGGGATCTTTGGGATTCCCTCCGAGGGGGGCGGGAGGGCCGGGAAGAACGTGAAGGGAAGGCCGCGGACAGCCTCGCGAAACTCCGGGCGATTCGCGCCGTACCAGGAGTAGATCGAATCGAAGGTTTCGAGCTCGGGGACGCAGGCGTCTTCGAGGACTCCTAAGAGATCGAGTCCTGTGTCGGCGATGGCGCGGGTGCGGTCGGCGAAGCGGATCAAGGGCAGCAACGGGCGCGGGGCCCAGACTTCGGTATAGGGGGCGCGGGAGGCTTCCAAGGCGGGCAATGAGAGGAGGACGTCGCCAATGGCGCCGGGGCGGATCAGGAGGCGACGGCCGACAGGCGACAAGATTCGCCTGTCCTAGTGCCGGGAGATGCTGACTGGGAGGGTCAGGTCCACGGTTCGGGGCGGAAGGCACATGCGGTCATCGCAGGCCTGATAGCGAAGCTTCCCGGGCACGTTGACCAATCCGGGCTGCGCGTTGGCGGCGATCTTGAGGCGCGTGACGAGCTCGAATTTTCCGGAGTACACGGGCAGCGGCGCGGCGGAAAATTCGACCTTGTGCAGATCCGGCTTGGGGTAGACGACTTCGGTTGACGTAAACGGTCCGGAATTCCAGGTGAGGCGCAAAGGAATCAAGTAAGCGTCCGGGGGCTTGTTGCTGTTGACGTGGTAGCCCTGGCGAAGCTGGAGAGCCAGCTTGACTTCGACGGTGCTGCCGGCCTTCGCCGCGACCGCCTCGGGCTTCGGAATGAACAGGACGCTAGTTTGCGCGAAGGAAAGCGAACTCGCCGCCAGGAACGCGCACAGCACCGGATTGCGTTTTGGAAGCGCCCAGAAGCTGCTCGATTTCATGCTCATAGGTTTTCTTGGCGACAAGGCCGACGTGCATCGAGGCGATCCTGCCCTGGCGGTCAATCACAATCGTGGTGGGCAGGGAGTCGATGCTGCCGAAAAGCTGGGAGACCTGATCGTTGCCAAGCAGCACGCGGTAATTCATCTTGTGCTCTTCGATGTAGGGCTTCACGGAATCCCATCCGTCCTCATCCATAGAGACGCCGAGGACGGCGAAGTCGCGGTCTTTGTAAGTCTTCTGGAATTCCATAAACCAGGGGATTTCGATTTTGCAGGGTCCGCACCAGGTGGCCCAGAAGTTCAGCAGTACGACTTTGCCTTTGTAATCCGAGAGCTTGACGGTGGCCCCGGTGGCGTCTTTCAGCGCGAAATCGGGCGTTGGCTTACGTTCCCGCTCGGATCTCACGTGGGTGTCTTCGGGAACGGGGGTCGTGCAGGAAATCAGAACGGTAACGGCCGCGGCAAACACAACCCAGCGGCGGATGGAACGCAGCGACAGCTTTCGCGCCTGCATGTCTTTAATTATACCGGCACGGGAGCACGCCGGAGGATATGGGCGGCGAACCAGCGCCGGCGGGTATTTCTGCGCGCGGGCGGCAGCGTATATTCTTCGTGCCGGCGCAACCCGGCGCACAGCCAAGCCGCCGTATCGCAGAAGCTCTCGCAGGCATAGCGCCGCCAGGCGGGGGTGCGGCGGCCGACATCAGCGCGCGTAAGCTTATGTTTGCGCCATTCGGCGCTCCATCCCAGCTCACCCTGAGATCGCGCCGTGAATTCGGCGGCTAACAGTCTCTCCCAGGTCCGGCGGGTATGATTGGAGAGACGGACCCAGACGAAATGGAAGATCTCGTGAACCAGGATGCGTTCGAATTCGCCGCGCTGTGCAAGAAGCCCGGAATCGAGCAGGATCCGCCGATGCGGAATGTGGGTCGCTGCGAGATGGGCTCCGAGAGACTGCCGCAACTCGACGCGGATGGGAGGGCCGGAAAGAGCCGGTAGCACGGGGCGCCTATTTCGCTGGAGCGGCGGCTGGCGCGCCCGGCTTGGCGGACGCGGCGATGTTCTTGAAATAGTCGGAGTCCTTGATCACCGCCTGATAGCTGGCGTTCATCTCCTTCATCCACTGGTTCATGTGTTCGTTACGGAGCGCCCGAACGATGGGCTCGCGGACTTCGTCAACCGGCTGGGTTCCCTTTTCCTCGAGGCGGACGATATAGAACGCAGTGGGCTGGCGGATGGGATCGCTGATCTCGCCGGGCTTGAGCGCGAAGACCGCGCTCTTGAATTCGGCAGGATACTCGCTAACCGCCTTGATGAGGCCGAAATCGCCGTGGGCGGCCTTCGAGGCCTGGTCTTCGGAATATTGCTCGACGAGTTTTTCGAAATCGGCGCCGGCTCGAAGCTGTTTCACGATATCGGAGGCCAAATCGCGCGCCTCGGCTTCCGAGCGCTTGGCGTGCGCGGCCTCAAGGGCGGCTTTCGCGGCAGCCTGAAGAGCGGCGGTGTCCGTGCCCGTGGGCGCAGGCTGGCCGGAGTAGGCAATGTAAATCACCTTGATCCTGGCCTGCTCGTATTCGGCGCTATGTTCCTTGTAGTAGGCGTCGATCGCTTCCGGACTGACAGGGAAGGTGTTGTTTTCCTCGTTCAGACGGGCGTTGCGAAGGAGTTGGAGCCGAAGACCTTCGTACTGTTCCTTATACGGGCTCTTGTCGAGGAGCTTCGATTTGTCGGCCTCGTTGGCCAAGTGCATAAAAAGGAAATACTGGCTCAGGACCATCTGCGGGTTCTGCTGGAAGGTCTGCATATCCTGGGGACTGAACTTCGCGACCATCTCCTGGATGTCCTGAACGGTGATGTCCTGGCCGGCAACGGTAGCGACGACTTTATTGTCCGCTGGCGGGACAGGCGCTTGCGCCCACAACGAAAACGACGCCAGTACGGCGGGCAGGATACGTCTCAAGCTCATGGTTTCTCCCAAATTACCACGATGATGAAATTAGACGGAAGCGGAGAAGAATTGGTTGGGATGCGGAGAGAGCGCGGTATAGTATCGGGAATGAACGGCCGCATCGCGATTGTCTGCGCGGCAGGCCTAGCCGGAGCGGCATGCCAGAACATGCCGGGACCGTATTCGCCGCCCGTACAGCGCCAACCGCTTGCAGATTTTAGGCCGTACCGAGTTTCGGCAATCGTGAACATGTCGGACGCAGACGCCCCGGCGCACTTCATCCGGGATATCACGCCCATCGGGACCGCGGCCTGGCGCTGGACCGGGAAGCGTCCCGCCGTGCGGGTACGGATCCGCACAGCGGAGCGCCTTCGCTACACGGTCGACTTCGCACTTCCGGAAACTACGTTGCAGACGACGGGGCCCGTGAACGTGTCGTTCCTGGTGAACGACAAAGTGCTCGCGCGCGCGCGCTACAGAAGCGCGGGAAGCCAGCATTTTGAAAAAGCGATCCCGGCGGGCTGGATTACGGCGGGGCAGGACGTCACGATTGGAGCGGAACTGGACAAAGTCTGGGTCTCGCCGGAAGGCACAGCGCTGGGACTGGTTCTGGTGCGGATTGGACTGACACAGTAATGCGACAGGCTGCCGCGGCATTGTTCGGTGCGGGATTCACCGTCGCCGCCTGCTACGCCGCCGGGTCGCTGTTGATCGATCAACTGCGCGCGGCGCTGCGGCGGGACGAGCGGATTCCTCTGGCATTCCTGCTGGGAGCGGCGTGCCTGCACCTGGCGATCTTCACGATTCTCGCGGTGCACGCGGCTTACTGGCCGGTGCTTGCGGGGGTGTTGGCGGCTGTGATCCTGGCGGCGGTCTGGAAGGGGGCCTGGCGCGGCGCTCGCACGGAAAACGGGAAGGCCGTCGCGCCGTTGAGCCGGACCCTGCGGACGGTATTCGGGTTGTGCGTGGGAATTTACGCGGCCGTGTATCTGGTGAATGCGTGGGCTCCCGAAGCGACTCCGGACGGAGCCAGTTATCACCTGGGCCTGGTAGCCCGGGAACTCCGCGCGCATGGATTCGAGCGCATCCCGACCAACATGTACGCGATGCTGAGCGCGGGGGTGGAGATGCTGTACGTACCGGCGTTCGCCATCGGCAGGCATTCGGCGGGCGCGCTGGTTCATTTCGCATTCACGCTGGCGCTGGCGTTTGCGATCCTGGCATACGCCCGCCGGATCGGGAAACCGTGGGCCGGCGCGGCGGCCGCAGTACTGACGTTCGCCAGTCCGGTGGTGGGCGTTTCCGGCTCGTCGGCCTACGTGGACGTCGCCACGGCAGCAATCGTCTTCGCAGTTTTCTACTGGACGGAGCTTTGGGATGAGCAACGGGGATTTCGTTTGCTGATTCCGATCGGCCTGCTTGCAGGCTACGCGTACGCAGCGAAGTACACGGCGTTCCCGATCGCAATCTACGCACTGGGATTCGTGGCATGGCGCGCGAAAAAGCTTCGGCCGGCGCTGCTGGTCGCCGGCTGCGCCCTGATCACGGCCGGCCCGTGGGTCGTGCGGAATTGGATCTTTTATGACAACCCGGTGGCACCCTTCGCGAACTGGCTCTTTCGGAATCCGTACATTCACGTCATCTTTGAGCAGGATTACTCGCAGATGTTAAGGCGCTACGGCATGCCAGACCTGCGCGTGTTGCCGCTGGAAGCGACGGTTCGCGGAGGATACATTCGCGGGATTGTGGGGCCGGCGTTCCTGCTGCTGCCGATGGCATTGGTCGCATTGCGGTATCAGGCAGGCCGGCGTTTGCTGCTGGCCGGCGGACTCATGTTTTCGGTGTATTTCGCGAACATCGGAGCGCGTTTCCTGATTCCCTGCCTGCCGTTTGCTTCCCTGGGGCTGGCGCTGGCATTTCACGAGTCGGCCGCATGGCTTTCGATTCTGATGGTGTTCCATGCGGCAGCTTCCTGGCCTCCGGTTCTGAACCGTTATGTGAACCCCGACTGCTGGAGGCTGGTGCGATTTCCGGTGAAGGCGGCCCTTCGGATCACGCCAGCCGACGATTTTTTACGGAAGAACAGTTACGGATACGGGCTGGCGCGAATGATCGAAGCCAAGGTGCCGAAAGGCGAGCCGGTGCTGGCCATGACGGGGATTCCCGATGCGTATACGTCGCACGAGATCCTGGTGGCCTATCAGTCGGCGGGGAACCAGGCTCTGGCCGATACGGTCAACATGGGCTGGGATGAGGCGTTACAGCCGACCGTGGCGCGCGTCTTCCGGTTTCCGGAGCGCAAGGCGCGCCGGATGCGAGTGCTCCAGACGGCGCAAGCAGAGCATCCCGAGCAATGGAACGTTCATGAGCTGCGATTCTACTATCGCGGCCGGGAGCTTGCGCGGCGGCTGGAGTGGAAGCTGCGGGCCTGGCCCAATCCGTGGGAAGTCCAGAGGGCCTTCGACAATTCGCCGGCCACGCGCTGGCGGTCCGGAGAAGTGGCCCGTCCCGGCATGTACCTGGACGTGGATTTCGGGCGCGAGGAGGCGGTGGACGAAGTCCGGCTCTTCACGTCCTCCGACTTCATACGGATCCGTTTGCAACTGGAGCGGAGGAACGAGGCGGGCGCATGGGAGAAGGTCGCGGAGAATCCGGAACAGGTGGCGGGAGCGGTTCCGCAAAACATACGAAGGATGGCTACGTACGAAATGAAATCGCGCGGGGTGCATTATCTGCTGATGTGGGACGAGAATTATGGCGCCGAGGATTTTGCCGGAGATCCGGAAGTGTGGGGGCTGAAACTGATCGGCCGGGGCGACGAGGCCAGGCTGTATCAGACCATCGAGTGATGGGCCTCTACCTGGGTATCGACGGCGGGCAATCGAGCACGGCTGCTGTGATCGGCGATGAGACGGGGCGGGTGCTGGGAGAAGGACGCGCGGGCCCCTGCAACCACGCGGGAGCGGAGGAAGGCCGGCGCAAATTTCTCGCAGCCATCCAGGAAAGCGTTCAGAGAGCGGCCGCAGCGGCGGGCGTCGTGGACCCGGTGTTCGATGCGGCGTGTCTGGGGTTGAGCGGCGGGCCGGAGGACAAAGAGAAGCTGGCCCGAGAAACGATCCGGGCCAAACACTATGTGGTGACTCACGATGCCGATATCGCGCTGTCGGGAGCGACAGCGGGAACACCGGGGATCATCGTGATCGCCGGAACGGGCTCGATCGCGTTTGGAAGGAACGCGTCGGGCAAGACCGCGCGGGCGGGCGGATGGGGATACATTTTTGGCGACGAAGGCAGTGCCTTCGATCTGGTCCGCCAGGGGATGCGGGCGATCCTCCGGAATGAGGAAGGATGGGGCAAGCCGACTTCGCTGCGGCGGACGCTGCTGGACGCGTCGGGCGCACGCGACGCGGATCAGCTTCTGCACTGGCTGTACACGGACGAGTTTCCGCGCGACCGCGTGGCGGGGTGGGCGAAGCGGATCGACGCAGCAGCGCGCAGCGGGGACGCAGTGGCCGGAGAAATTCTAGCGGCGGCCGCGCAGGCGCTCGCGACGCTTGCGGCGGCCGTGCGGGGGCAACTCTTCCTACCGGGAGAGGCGGTGGATGTTCGCTATAGCGGGGGTGTGTTTGCAAGCGAACCGCTGCTGGCAAGATTTCGGATGCTGGTGGAGTTGGAGGAAGGGAGCCGGGTATCGGCCCCGGAGAGGAGCGCGGCGGAGGGGGCGCTCCTGGAGGCATACCGGGCCGGCGGAACGCTGCAAGCGAGGCGAAAGCCTCGCGCAAACTGAAAGTCCGCCTCACATTAGCGTAAGGCGATTGAGGGTAGCCCCGTAGTCCTGGAGGGGGCTTGACAAGGGTAGTCGCACGATTAGAATAAGGGTAAACTAGCTTGCTATGCCGGGCTGTGAGCATAAGCGCACGGAATTCCTGATGCGCCGGGATGGGGTCGACTACGTGCACTGCATCGATTGCGGGCAGGTTTTCGAGGCCGAAGATCTCGAACAGGTTTCCGTCTACGACGACTTCGAAGAAGAACCTCGCCAGAAGAAGGCATCGTAAATTCCCGCCTTGCGGTTCGTGAGATCCTCAAAGTAACTCTGCGATGAATCGACCTGTGCGATCAGGGCCCCTCCGCATTGTCTCCATGGGAGGCGGGACCGGACTAGCGACGCTGCTCCGGGGATTGAAACGCTACGTCCAGGCGGCCGAAGGCGCGCTGGAGATCACCGCCGTCGTCACCGTGACCGATGACGGCGGCAGTTCCGGGCGGCTGCGGCGCGATTTCGATGTGCTGCCGCCGGGCGACATCCGCAACTGCATGGTCGCGCTCTCGCAAGATGAGGCGCTGCTGTCCCGTTTGTTTAACTACCGGTTCAGCGGCGGGCACGGCCTGAAGGGACACAGTTTCGGGAACCTGTTTCTCACTGCGATGACTCATCTGACGGGCGACTTTTCGCAGGCGGTAAAGCTTTCGTCGGAGGTTTTGGCCGTGCGCGGGAGAATCTATCCTTCCACGGAGGCGAACGTGCGGCTGCAAGCAACGCTCGTGGGAGGAACGGTCCGCAGCGGCGAAACGCGCATCAGCCGCAGCACGCGGCCCATCGCGAAACTGGAGCTGCGTCCCCGGCGGGTGCGGCCGCTTCAGGAAACGCTGGAAGCGATCGCGCAAGCGGATCTGATCACGCTGGGGCCGGGGTCCCTGTTTACCAGCGTGATCCCGCATGTTCTGGTGGAAGGGATTCCGCAGGCCATCGCGGCGTCGCCCGCCTTGAAAGTTTTCTTCGGGAATCTCATGACCCAGCCCGGAGAAACCACGGGGATGCGCGCCTCGGAGCACGTGACCGCGCTCTTGCGGCACGCGGGGAGACATGGGCGAAGGCTGATCGGCGTGTGCGTGGTGAACAATGGGCCGATCCTGCGCAAGGCGCTGGAACACTATCGCGCGCGCGCGGCTCGTCCGGTGGAAAACGACATCGGCAATCTGGAAGCGATGGGAGTGAAGGTGGTGGAAGCCGATCTGGTGCGGATCGCGGGGCGGCGGATTCAGGAAAAGATTCGGCACGATCCGGGCGCGCTCGGCGCGGTGGCGATCCAATTGGCGCAACAATCGCGCCGCGCAAAGGAGCGGCTGGCCTCATGAGCTCGGCGTTTGAAAACACAACGGTGGTCATCCTGGCGGCTGGACTGGGCACGCGCATGCGCTCCAAGCGCGCCAAGGTTCTGCATCGGGCCGGGGGGCTGGCGCTGGTGGAACACGTTGTGGCCGCGGCGGCCGCGGTGGCGCCGCGCGAGCGGACGATTGTCGTTACGGGGCATCAGGCCGACGAAGTGGAAGCAATCCTCAGCCCCTATGGCGTCGGTTTTGTGCGGCAGTCCGGTCAAAAAGGAACGGGGCATGCACTGGCGGCCTGCCGCGATCGTTTGCAGAACTTGAGCGGACTGCTGATGGTTCTTTATGGCGACACGCCGCTGCTTTCTCCTGCGACTCTGCATCATCTGCGCGACGTGCAGAGCGCGTCCCAAACGGCGGCGACACTGGTAACGACGACACTCGAGAATCCCACCGGATACGGGCGGGTGATCCTGAACCGGCAGGGCGAGGTTACGGCGATCGTCGAGGAGAAAGCGGCCACGCCGGAGCAGAAATCGCTCCAGTTGATCAACTCAGGGATCTATTGTTTCCAGGCGGATCTGCTGTGGGCCCACATCGTGGAGCTGAAGCCCAATCCCGTTTCCGGCGAGCTGTACCTGACCGACATGGCGGAGATCCTGACGCGACATGGCCATCGGGTGGGCGCGCTGCATATTCAAGATCCGGACGAACTGCTGGGGATCAACACGCGGGTGGAGCTGGCGGACGCGGACCGCGTGCTGCGCGAGCGGAAATGCAGGGACCTGATGCTGGCCGGGGTCACCATCGAGCGTCCGGAGACGGTGACCATCGACACGAATGTTCAGGTCGGCGTGGACACGGTGGTGGAGCCGTTCGCACGGCTTCTGGGCTCGACGGAAATTGGAGAGGAGTGCCGGATCGGGGCGGGCGCGATTCTGGAATCGTCAGCGCTGGCGGACCGGGTGACCGTGGCGCCGTACACGCTGATCGCGAACTCCCGGATCGAAACGGGCGCCCAGGTGGGACCGTTCGCGCGGCTGCGCAGGAACGCGCACGTGGAAGCCGACGCGCGCGTGGGAAACTTCGTGGAGCTGAAGAACACCAGGCTCGGCAAAGGCGCAAAGAGCCAGCATCTGGCGTACCTGGGCGATGCGGAAATCGGGGCCGCATCGAACATCGGCGCGGGGACCATCACCTGCAACTACGACGGCGAGCAGAAGCACGAAACCCGTATCGGCGAGCGGGCGTTCATCGGGAGCAATGCGACGCTGGTTGCGCCGGTCCAGATCGGCGCGGATAGCTACGTGGCCGCGGGAAGCGTGATCACGGACGAGGTTCCCTCCGATGCCTTGGCGCTGGGGCGCGCACGGCAGGTCGTAAAGCCTGATTGGGTGAAGACCCGCAAGAAGGCAACGGCGAACGAGCGGAAGTGAGCCGGGAATTTACTTCTGCTTCTTGCCGTTGGGGCGGACAATCACCAAAATCGCGATGTCGCCGTCGTCGTTAGACAGATAGCGCACGGTGACGCGTTCCCGCGTGCGCAGGCGGCCGCCTTCAATTTTGGTTTCCGCTGTGATTTTGAAGAGGCGATTCTCAGATTTGCCCTGAAGGACGCGCGACACCTTCAAATAGTCGGAGGCGCTCTCGACTACATTCCCCGTGAAGTTGTGAGCCGGATCGTCTTGCGCGCCGAGGTAGCTGGCGTTCACCGCGAAACCAACAATCACGAAGCTGAAGAAGATGAACAGGAGAGAAGTAGGCAGCTTCATCCGCACACTTCAGGATAATCAATAATGACAGCCCGCAAATGAAAAAACTTTCACGTGGCGCGCCGGCGTTGGGAATTCCGGGCCGCGCACAAATCAGAATGTGAAGCGCGCCACCAGCGTTCCCTGCCTCGGCTGCGAGAACACGCTGGCGGTGTTGATATATCCAAATCCGCCGGTCGTCTGACCCGTGCTATTCCGCAACTGGGTGGCGCCGGCGTTGTTGGAAACCGGATTGACCGCCTCGGTCCGATTGAAGACGTTGGTGAAATCGGCGCGGATCTGCAAGTTCATGCGGCCTTCACGAAGCGGGAAGTTGCGGCCCAGGCTGAGGCTCTCGGCCGGACGGCGCTGATACCGGTAGTCGTCATAGTAACCGGCCGAATTCCCCCACTGGCCCGCAGCGGGATTCACCCAGGCATTCGGGTTCAGGACGAAGTTCGTGTTGGGATCGAAGCAGTGGCAGTTCAGGTCCTGCGTGAACAGGGGCTGGCCAGGCACGCGGTTATAGAATGTTCCGCCGGTAGTTCCCACGGCGCCGGTCTGCCGGAAGAGCAGCTCGCGAAGACCGTTGGTGGCGATGGGAGACATGATGGGCATGCCGCTGCCGTAACGCAGCACGGTTCCGATCTGCCAGTCGCGGGCGGCCCAGGAGAGTGCACCGAGTGTGGCCCCATGCGCGCCCCATTTTGGCGTCGTGTAGGTCCCGGCGATCACCAGCAGGTTGGGTTGATCCAGGCCGGAGAGATATTTGTTCTGCGGACGGTTGAAGACATCATTCGTGGCGGGCGTCACCGGCGAGAGGGTCGAGATGTCAGCTTCCGTGCCCATGGAGAACGCCTTGGAGCGAGTATAGGAGCTGGTCAGATCCACGCCGTGGGAGAAACGCTTGGTGGCCTTGAGCTGAAGCGAATCGTACCAGGTGTCGCCCAGCGGCGCCCAGTGCATGTTGGTGATGTTTCCGAACTGCGGGAAGGGGCGCAGCGCCTGGCTGACGCTGGCGCTCAGCGGGAATCCGGGATAGGGCGGATTGGCGAATCCCCGGCTGGCGGCAATGGAGGACGTCAAGGGCGAACCCAGCAGCTTCCGGTCGTCGGCGTTGTGGATGTCCAGCCCGCGCGCCTTGAGCGCCTCCGGAGTCAGGCAATTCAAGCAGACCAGGTGCGCGGAGTTCCACCACACGCCGCGATTGCCCACGTAGGTCGCCTCAACCACGATATCCTTGCCGATTTCACGCTGAATCCCGAAGCTCCATTGCAGCACGCGCGGGGGCCGGCCGGCTTGCGGATCAATTTGCTGGGATGGCGATGCGGTCGTGCCCGGGAGAGGAACCTGACCCGGATTGAAATTCGGCCAAGTGATCTTGTAAGGCAGACCGTCCCGCAGATTGTAGGCGGGGTCGCCGTAAGACGGAGCGTTATAGATGTTCTGCGAGCCCGTGGAGTACGAATTGAATCCGTTCTGGGCCGTCCGGAAGTAAGAAACGCCCGCGCCCACACGCAAAACCGTTTTCGGCAGGAACTGATAGGCGACGCCGAGCCGGGGTCCGAAGGCATACGGATAGTTGTGCGCGATATCGCAGTTGCAATGGCCTGGCCCGGACCCGTCGAATGCCACCGCGCCGAGCATGCCGCCCGCGGCCGGGTTCGGAGTAGTCAGCGAAAGATACGGAATGCGGCCATACTGCTCTCGCAGGAACGTCTGAAAGTCGTAGCGAATTCCGTAATCGATGGTCAGCTTCCGGGTGACCTTCCAGCTATCCTGGGCAAACCAGGAGAAGGCCTTGGCTCCCATCCGCGACTTGGATGGGACTCCGATGAAGCCGTTATCCACGCCGCCGAGCAGGAAGCTGGCGAACGGGAATCCGGGGACGCCTCCGGCGAGGGACTGGCCTAAAGTCGAAGGCAGCCCGCTTTCGACGGCGTTGAACACGATCCAGGCGTTCGCATAGGTCTCGTTGAACGCCGGGTAGCCCTCGATGATCATCTCGCCGCCGAATTTGTAGGTGTGGTTGCTGCGGACCCAGGTGAGACTCGCGTTCGCGGTCGGCTTGGTGTTCAGCAGGTTCACCTTCGCGCCCGGACCCATGTTGACGGACATCCCGCCCTGGGCCTGGTTCAGGCCCTGAATGGAAGGAAAGAGGTCCGTGTAGGTTCCGGTCAGGCCGATGCCGGAGACCGGATCGAAGCGGCCGATCGGCTGATCGATCCGGTTATGAATGAGCCCCGCGCCCAAATGAAGCAGAATCGTGGGGCTAAACGTCTGGTCGAAATTCAGGCGGATGGTGTGCGCCTCGATGTTGCTGCCCACCGTGGACCGGATAGGAGCGTTCAGCACGCCATTGTTGGGCGTGTCGGTATGGGTCAGCGACCAGTATCCCGAAATTTTCGTTTTCGCACTTAGCGAATGATCGATTTTCACGGACGGAATGTAGGTCAGCCGCGGGTTGGTGAAGGTAGTCAGGTAATTGTTCACCTTGCCGGAATTGGTCGGCTGTGGAATCAGCGAAACGACTTTCAAGGAAACGGGATCGAGCTGCGACTTGGGAATCACGTTACCGGTGAACGGGTCGCGTACGCGCTGTCCGTTGACCACCTTGGTCGAGAGCGGGTCGTAGACCGTGTTCTCCATGATGGGTCTGCCCAGCGGATCGCAATTCGGCGTAGCTGCCGGGCAAACATTGCGGTTCGTGAGAGCAGCGCCGAAGTCGCCAATGCGATACGCAGCCGTGGGCACGGTGATCGTCGTCGTGTTGTTGACCACCGTTTCGCGGAACTGCTCGAAGTTGAAAAAGAAGAAAGTTTTATCGTGGCCGTCATAGACCTTGGGAAGCAGGACCGGACCGCCGAAGGTGAAGCCGTAATCGTTCCGGCGCTGGCGCGGGCGCAGCAGATGGCCGTTGCCGTCGTTGGTAAAAGGCTGGCCGGCGTTCAGCGCCTCGTTCACGAAGTACTCGTACGCGCTGCCGTGATACTGATTTGTGCCCGAGCGCATGGTTGCGTTGAAAACGCCGCCGCCGGCCTGTCCGAATTCGGCCGCGTAGTTGCTCGTTTGCACCGCGAATTCCTGGATTGCGTCCACGCTCGGCTGGGTCATGGATTGCGTGTTGATCAGCCCGTTGGTGGAATCCTGTCCTTCGATGCGCAGCGCCTGCGTATTGCTCGGGAGGCCGTTCAGACGAACGCTGTTGTCCGGCCGCCAATCGCTACCCGGCAGAAGCTGCATCACCGCATAGGGGTTCCGGATTCCCGCCTGGCTGGCGCTTGCGCCGATGCCCAGCACGGGAAGATTGTTCAGTTGATCGGTGCGAACGTTGTGGCTCAGCTCGCCGCTCTCGGTCTTCAGCAGCGGCGACGCCTCGGTCACCGTGACGGATTCCGCGGCAGAGCCGACCTCGAGAGCGACGTCAATGCGCACGGTCTGCGCCACCGGAAGAACGATATTCTGGCGCACAAATTTCTTGAAGCCCGGTACCGTGACCGAGAGTTCGTAGGTACCGGTAGGAAGCTGGGAAAGAGTGTAGTTGCCGGTGGTGGAGGCGGCCGCCTGGTACACGGCTCCGGTCTGAACGTTCCGCGCTTCGACCGGCGCAGCGGCCACCACCGCCCCGGCCGGATCGGTTACTGTGCCGGTGATCGTACCGCGATCGCTCTGCGCGAACAGTGAAACCGCGAAAGCAAAGATAAGCGCCCCTCTTCGAAAATGCATGTAAGACCCTCCCGAAGCTCAGGCCATAATACAGCCGACCTTAAAAGAGTTCAATGGGCAGAGCCTGTGCCAAACGGCAGTGGATCCCGCGGCTGTTTCTTCCTTTGGTGCAGGAGTTTTCGCAAACAGCGCTCGTTCGCCTTCATCACGCTCGCGAACTCCCGCTATTGTCTTCGGCTTTCGAGGCGAGGACAGTGACGGGCGAGGTTTAGTGCTATGTTTAGCAATTGGATGAAACCTGATGGGAACGCCAAGAATTTTTAACCTGCTGCTTGCAGGTTTTGGAGTGTTGATTCTGTCTCCACATGGCGATGCCCAGGGACGCCGCACCACCGGCACTCAGGAACTCAAGCCGCAAGTTTATGCAGCCTTAGGCGAAGTCATGAGGGGCATTCTGTTTCCCGCCTCGAATGTGATCTTCTCCGCTCAAAAGGAGAATCCGGCCGACGTGACGCCGGCAAAAGATCCGTCTGGGGCGACCGATCTTTTAGACGGCTCCTATGGAAAATGGGAGGCCGTGGAGAACAGCGCCCTGGCGATCGCCGAGGCCGCCAACCTCCTGATCCTGCCCGGCCGGAAATGCTTAAACGGCCGGGAGGTTCCCGTGAAAAGCGCGGACTGGCCTGTACTGGTTCAAGGACTTCGAAAAGCGGCCATGACGGCCTACAAAGCGGCCCAATCCAAGAATCAGGCCAAGATGGTTGACGCTGCCGCTACGTTAAACACCGCCTGCGCCAACTGCCACGACAGGTATCGGGTTGCGAACGACTTGCTGCCGCGCGTCGAAAAGGCCAATCTGGCGGATCGTTGTAAGTAGCCACGTCTGTCAGACAGGTGTTACTTCGTTGAGGGTTCGGCGGACGGATCGCCAAAGGAAACGTCGGACTCGGCGGTGAACTTCCGATAATTGCGGAACTCGATCTTGTTCCGGTTACAGACGCTGGTGCCTCGCTGGCAGCTCAACACCTCGGCTTCCACGGGCAGGAGAAAGGGCCCCGCCGTGCCGAGCCGGATGAAATCGTAGTCCGCCGAAGTTTCGATCGTATCGAAGGGGAATAAAGCCGGCATGGGCTTGCCCTGCTGCTCGATCCGAAGAACACGAGATGTTTCCTTATCGATCCAGACGGAACCCTTGATCGCCGGATAGTAAAGCTGCGAAGGCGATTCGATGCGCCAGCGCGAAGCTTCGCGCGGAATTTCGAAGCTATAGACGTACGCCGAGCGGTTATGGATGGTATCGATGCCGCCGGATTTGAAGCGGGTGGCGCCGTTATCCAGCAACTGCTGGAGCAGAGTCGAAAACTCGCCGGTCGAGCGCGTGCCTTCGATCTGATCCATCGGTTTGTTGGTGCTCTTGCTGCCGACCTTGATGTTCTTGTAGCTTTCGCGCCCGTCCTGGACCGTTACGTCCGCGGTAACCACGTCCTGTGCGGTCCAGCCCCGCTTCACGTTCTCGGTCTGATACCGCGTGGTGATCTGCTGGACCATGTAGTTCGGCAGCGTCTCGGTAAACGAGAAAGCCGCTTCGCGCGCTTTGGCGATGATCGGATCGTCACCAACGGGAATCGGAGCCGTTGGCGGCGCTGGCGAGGAAACTTTGGGAGCGGGCGGGGAGGCCGGCGGGTCCTGGCGGCGCGCGAATTCCGGCGCCTTCTCTTCCCTGGGAGCGGGCGCGCCCCGGCGCAGTACCGGCCTGCCGGGATCGTCTGGATCTGGCTTGGGATCGGGCGGCTTCAGGATCGTCGGCGAGGGAGCGTTGTCAACCTCGTCTTGTTTCGGCGCGGGCGCGGATTTCGCTGCCTCCCTGGGATCGGACTTGGGCTCGGGAGCAGGCTCCCGCCCGGGTGCGGCTCCGGAATCCTTGCGCCGCAGCACGGGGCGATCATCGCCAGGCTCGCGAGGCGGCGACAAAGCGGAAGAGTTGGAGGGAGCGCTCTGTCGGGTCGAAGCGGAAACCGTCTCCATTCCTGGCAAGTCCCATTCCTTCGATGCCTCCGCCAGATCGTCCTGAGTGGCTGCCTTCTTCCAAATGACCGAGACGGCCGTGAAAATACCGTCGTCATCCGAATTCGAATCGACGCTGAGGTAATCGCCAAGTGCGAAATCCTTCAGGCTGGCATCTTTCCCATCCTTCTGCACCTTGAGCTCCGAGGCAAGCCGGAACCAGATGACGCGGTGGTCGTCGGCCTGGATCACAAGCTGGTTGGAACTGGCGCGGCGCAGAATCCCCTGGGTCGTCGTGAGCAATTGCGCTTGGGAACTGGATCGTTTCCCGCGGGTGTCGGGTTGCCCGCCGCGCGGATTCGTGTTGGGTCCGGTCTGGCCGGGAATACGGGGAATCGGGCCACCTGGATATGGATTGCCACCCGGCGGATAGCGGCCGGGGTAGCCGCCTGGCGGATATTGACCCGGGTACCGGCCGGGGTATTGCCCCTGCGATACAGCAGCGGCGAGCAGCAGGACGGGGACCACGCGGAGCATCTTCATGAGTGACGCAGCTCCTGAGCCCTAGGTTAACAGCTTGGGGCTAACAGTTCCGATTCAGCAGGCGGGCCGTAGATCGGTGGGAAGCGCCGCAAGGTCGGGCCGCTGCCGCAAGCGCCAGGACTGATAGATCCCATGGATCATGTGGAATTGCGCGCCGTCCGACCAGCGCTCTTCGTGAACAAACCGGGCCACGAAAACCGTGTGGCTTCCCAGAGGGCGGACGGATTCGACCTCCATCTCCCGCACGCGAAGCGCGAACACCGGAACGGGCACGCCGAATGCGGCGGAGCGGCGAGTAGGAAACGGAACGTCCTGCCAGCGGATGGATGCCCGTTTGTGATTCCCGCGAAGCTCGCGCGCCCGGTCGGATTGCTCGAACGGAAGATCGCTCAAGGCCACGCAGCGCGACCGCTGGACCAGAGGCGAGGCCTGGCGCGTGCTGTTCAGGGAAAACGCGAAGGATTCCTCGCCGATGGGTCCCATCAGGTTCATCGGGAACAGATTGCCGAAGCTTTCCGGCTGGTCCGGATCGGCCACGCTGACCAGGACCACCGGCCGGGGGCACACGAAACAGGCGATTCCGGCGTGCACGCCGCGGGCGACCATGGGAATCTCGCCCGGCTTCTTCGTCGCTCGCGCACGCAGATAGGCAAGAAACAGGTAGTGAGCCCAGAGGCGCGGTTTCGGCAGGCAATAATTCCTCACGGCCCGGATTTCGAAAAGAAACAGCTCCTGAGCGCCGGCCGGCACGCTGGTGGACAGCGCAAGATCGATTTCGGCCAGCAGGTGCTCCCCGCCGCCATTTTCAAAGAATTTCAGCGACGGATTTGCTGCGCCGGCGACTTCCATGCTTGACGCGGCATCCAGCCCGACGCCGATGGTAAACGGCGAGGCGCAGGCAATCATATGGCGCGCGGTTACATCCAAGCCGCGCGAATGGGTGCGCAAACCATGCAACTCGACCCGCACCTCGGATTGAGCTCCGCGTAAGCCGACGGCGCACTGCTGCGGCAGATCGCTACCTGCCAGCACAACCGATCGGATACTTCGCAAGACGGACATCGTCACTTGGAGAGCGGCGCTTTCAAACCGTCGCGCGGGGAGGAAATCTGCCCCACAGCCGTTTAGAGCGCCGGCGAGCGCCTGCGGGAACAGCAACTCCTTGCGCGGATGTGGCTTGTGTGACAGAATTTTTCGGGGGAGGGCTTGGGATGCAATTGAGGCTCAGCCTAATGGGCGCTGTGTTGTTCGCGCTCGGCTTGCCGGTCCTGGCGCACCATTCCGGCGCTGCGGTGTTCGACAACACCAAGAAGATCGACCTGACCGGCGTGGTCACCAAAATGGAGTGGGTCAACCCGCATGCCCATTTCTACATCGACGTTAAGGACAGCACGGGCAAGGTCACGAACTGGAACCTGGAGCTGGCCAGTCCGAGCATTCTGGTGCGTAACGGCTGGAAGCGCAACTCGATTAAAGAAGGCGATACCGTGACCGTGACCGGTTCGCAGGCGCGCGACGGCTCGAATTTCGGAATCGCGCAGACGATTGTTTTTCCGGATGGACGTAAGCTGAATTTCCTGTCAGCCTACGAGGACGGCAAGTGAGAACGCGCTGGCTGACTGGGCTCGCCTTGGCAGCGGCGGCGCTCGCTGCCTTTTCGCTGCTGGCGCAGGACCCCACGGGCGACACGTCCAAGGGAAAAGGCAAGGGAAAAGGCGGCGGCAACATCGGGCTGTATCAGCGGCAGCCTCCGACGCCCACGGGTCCGGCCCCGAAGCTCGCGGACGGCACCCCCGATCTGTCTGGAGTCTGGCTGGGCAGCGGCGCAAGCGATGCGGATATTACCCGCGCTTTGAAGCCCGGCGATGCGGTCGTGATGCTGCCGTGGGCGGAGGCACTGGTCAAAACCCGGCAGTCGAAGGACGATCCTGAGGCGAACTGCCTGCCCTCAGGCATTCCGCGCGGATCGCCCTATCCATGGCGGATCGCGCAGACGCCGGGAATCTATTTCATCGTTTTCGAGGGAAACATCCATAGCTGGCGGCAGATTTTCATGGACGGCCGCAAACACCCCGAGGATCCGGATCCCACCTGGTACGGGCATTCGATCGGACGCTGGGAGGGGCAGACCTGGGTGGTGGACACGGTCGGCTTCAACGACAAATTTTGGTTCGACTACGTGGGTCATCCCCACACGGAACAGCTCCATACCACGGAGCGCTACACGCGAACGGACTTGGGCAACATGTCGATCGAGGTGACCATCGACGATCCGGGCGCGTACGCCAAGCCGTTTACGACGGTCGGCCGGGCGCGCATCATGGCGGGGACAGAACTGCTCGAGTACATCTGCCAGGAAGACAACTACGACTTACAGCATATCTCGGGTCCGGCGCAAGGGCCGGGCGGTTCGACGCGGTAAGAGTCGCCGCCGGTCTCAGTAGCGGCCGGCCTCTGGCCAGCCCTGCCGGCTTACTAGGCGCGTGTCCGACTTTTCCTCGCCCAGCCACTGGGGATTCATCGCGGTGGAATCGAAAGAGGGTCTTGAACAGTTCGGATTCGCCCGTTCCGGGCCGCATCGGCCAATTTCGATTGCGGCGCGGCTACTTCCTGCCCGCGCAGCGGGCGAAATGTTTTCGCGGCATTGACGGCTGTGTGTCCGAACAGGAGACCGTGCTTTAACGGATGCCGATATGCGGCGCACAGTATGCTGGAGGGATGCGCGGAAGGGCTCTTTACGGGACGCTGTGCGCAGTGCTGGTGCCTGCGGTTTTTCACGGATTTGCACTTGCGGACGGCGTCAGCACGCCGACAGTCACAGCGATTCAAAACAACTACGGGCTGATACCTCAGGGACGGCCCAATTGGGGCATTGCACCCGGATCGCTGTTTCTCGTCAGGGGCAGCGGACTCGCGAACGTAACCACCGAGTTGCAGTCAAGCGCTCCCCCGGGGTTGCAAACCACGCTGCACGGCGTGAACGTGACGGTGACTGTAAGGAACACGACCGTGGAGTGTTTCCTCTACTACCTCTCGCCGGGGCAGATAGACGCCGTACTTCCAGGCAACACCCCGGTGGGCCTGGGCACACTTACCGTCACAAACAATGGCCAGAGGAGTGCGCCAGTGGGGATAAACGTGGCAGCTAGTGCATTCGGCATTCTCAGCTACAATGACACATTGGCCGCGGCCTATGACCTTAACTACCAACTCTTGACGCCGGCTAACTCCGCGAATCCCAGTCAGACAATCGTGCTGTGGGGATCGGGTATCGGAAGAGACCCGGCGAACGATGACGCCGTGTTTCCGCAGAAACTGAACAACCTGACGGGCATCGAGATGCACGCTTTTATTGGCGGAACCGACGCCATGATTCTGTATCGGGGACGGTCTCAGTATCCTGGTGTGGACGTGATCGTGCTGACGATTCCACCCAACACGGCGACCGGATGCTATACGTCCCTGGTGGTAGTGACCGGAACTATTGTGAGCAATTCCACAACAATCCCGATTTCGGCCAGCGGTAAGATGTGCTCGGACTCGAACGCGGCATTTGCTCCGGCGGAACTTCAGGCACTTGCCGGCAAAGGAACAGTCAAACAAGCCACCCTTGTAATGGATACTGCCCGGAACGCATACGCGGACTTTCAAGAAATCGGCAATTTTGGCGCGAGCATAGGGTCCAATTCTGTGTCAATCGGAAGCTGTCTCGTGCTCGCTCCGACCAACTCTTCGTCCACCACGAGCAGCCCCTTGGATGCCGGACCGGAGATCACACTGAGCAGCCCCACGGGGAGTACGGTGACACTAAACCCGTCAACGGCAACGTCTTACAGGAACGCGGATCCATTGCCGGGGAACTTTTTTCCCGTTGGGGGCGGAACTTTCACATTCGACAACGGCGCTGGCGGAAACAATGTAGGACATTTTAGCGCTGCGCTGCACTTTCCGGCCCTATCCTTCCTCTGGATGAACCAGGAGCAGATTACCACGGTAAATCGAGCGCAGGGCTTGGCGGTAAGTTGGAGCGGAGCGACCGGGGACTCCTACGTTCAAATCACGGGCGGTGCAACGTCGCTCGGAGGCAGCTCTACGTTTGTGTGCCAGGCCCCGCAGAGCGCCGGGACGTTTGCTGTTCCCTCCTGGGTAACGCTATCCATGCCCCCGGGTCCGGTGGTACTGATCGTAGAGTTGGTCTCTAAGCCAATTCCCTTCTCGGCGCCTGGACTCGACATCGGTTTTACGCGGGCCTTGATTATGAACACCAAGCCGGTCCGATTCAATTAGCAACCCGATCTTCGTTTGGGAGTTGGTGGACCTGGAGGGATTCGAACCCTCGACCTCTTCCATGCCATGGAAGCGCGCTCCCAACTGCGCCACAGGCCCACGAGCGGTACTTCGCGAGGTCTTTCCCTACGATAACATAGACTCGCGTATGGACCGGAACCAAGCCTGGAAGATTCTGTGCGAGTTCACCAAATCGGACAGCCTCCGGCGGCACGCACTGGCGGTGGAAGCGTGCGTCGTCGCGTACGCGAAGAAGCTCGGCGAGGATGAAACCAAGTGGTCCGTAACCGCACTGCTCCACGATTTCGACTACGAACTGCATCCTGAAGCGCCGGACCACCCGATGAAAGGCGAGCCCATCCTGGCCGACCGCGGGGTTGCCCTAGAGATCCGCCGCGCGATCCTGTCGCATGCCAGCTATAGCGGCGTTCCGCGCGTCTCGGCGCTCGAGAAAACGCTGTTCGCCTGCGACGAACTGGCCGGATTCCTCACTGCGATCAGCTACATCAAGCCTTCGCGAAGCATCCGCGAAGTGGACGTGAAAAGCGTGCGGAAGAAGCTCAAGGACAAAGCATTCGCGCGCTCGGTGAGCCGGGAAGATATCGTCAACGGCGCCGCCGAACTCGGGATCGATCTCGACGAGCACATCGAGTTCTGCATCCGCGCGATGCAGGCTCGCGCGGATGCACTCGGACTGGCGGGAGCTATTTCAGCTCCGCCATAATCTGATCGAGTTTGTTCACGACGTTCGGGTTCGCCCACAGGCCGCCGTTCGCGGTGAACACCTTCGCGATTTCGTCCTTACCCCTGCCCTGGCGCACCATCGAGGTGACGGTGGTCGGGATTCCGGCCGCGACGTTGCGGTAGTCCACCAGATACTGGCGCGGAGAAACTGGCCCGTGGCCAGGGATCACGGTAGTGAAGTCCAGAGTGAGCACGCCGTCGAGCGTTTGTGCCCATTCCTTGATGCTTCCACCGTTGGCAAAATCGACGTTGGGACCGTTATTGGCGCCCAGATCGCCGCTGGCCAGAACGCGCAGGGCCGGGAAATACACCACGGCATCGCCGTTGGTGTGTCCGCGGCCATAATATTTCATGCGGACTTCCTTGCCACCCAGGAAAATATCGGTTTCATCGGTGAACACGACGCGCATGGCGCCGGGGGCTTTGTTCTTGACCATGTTGTCGCGCGCCATCTTCGTGGCGATCACTTCGGCGGTAGGCAGGAAACGCACATTGCTGCCTGTGTGGTCGCCGTGCAGGTGCGTATTCAGCACGTACTTGATGGGCTGGTTCGTGACGCTCTTGACTTTGTCGACGATGTCCTGGAAGTCGTACTCGAATTTGTCGTCCACCAGGATCACGCCTTCATTGGTGATGTAGACGCTTGAGTTTCCGCCGTCGCCGATGATGGCATAGAGATCGTCGGCGACCTTCTGAACCGTGTTGTTCGGCTGTTTGGCCTGCTTTCCGTCCTTGCCCGGCGCCTGAGTATAGGCGATCCAGGCGCACGCCAGCACGGCGATTCCAGCGAAAAGGCGTACGAACCATGTCCGTCTCATGCGGGACACTATATCACGTAATTCCTCGCGCGACAGGGTTGGGCCCGCCCGTTCCTAGGAGTCGGCCCGCGTCAGCGCAGTTCCGTCATCATTCCCGGCAGGCTCCACAGCATGTTCAGGCTCCCTGGCTGCCAGTTATACTCGGCGGTCATGAACTTGGCGACCTCGTCCTGCGACTTGCCCTGCCGAATCAGCGTTTGCACCCGATTGCGCATCGTCTCGGTCCGGTTGCGGTACGCCAGCAGATCGGCTTTCTTCGAAACCGGCCCATGACCCGGAATCACGGTATCGAAGTCGAGGTCTTTCATCACGGCGTCAAGCGATTTGGTCCACTCGACCAGGCTCCCGCCGCCGGGATAATCGATGAGCGGCGTGGAACTCGTGAACATGTCTCCGGTGTGCACCACTTTCAGCGCCGGGAAATATACGAACGCATCGCCATTGGTGTGGCCGCGGCCGTAATACTTCGCCCGCACTTCCTTGCCGCCCAGGAAAATATCGGTCTCGTCCGTGAAAGTCACACGAGCCGGAACCATATTGTCCGGCGCGTTCGACTGTTTGTGTTGCACGATACCATCGTGCGCATTGCGCGTCGAGATGATTTCCGCCACCGAGGTCCAGCGGGTGTTTCCTCCGCTGTGATCCGCGTGGTAATGCGTGCTGAGGATGTACTTGACGGGTTGATTCGTGACCTTCTTGACGTTGGCCATGACTTCGTCGAAGTTCTGCTCAAACTTGTCGTCAACCATGATCACGCCTTCATTGGTGATGTACACGGCGACGTTCCCCGCCCCGCCGCCTTCGATCACATCCAGATCATCAGTAACCTTGATCAGATTGAAAGGCGCGGGCGCTTTCGTCTGCGCCGCCGCCTGCTTCCCCTGAGGATGCGTATAGGCTTCCCACGCTCCGGCTAGCAACAGGAATCCGGCGGCCAGCCGCACCAATATTGTCCGTTTCATGGGAATGAATGATATCAGAAATCCCGCGCCCTCATGGGACCCGGCTTGAGTCCCGGCCGTGAGGCCGGGGGCCCTACTTGCGCCCCTTCTTGCCGCTGTTCAACGGCGGACGAGCCGGACCGCTCACTTCCCGCAAGTATTGCTTGGCCTGCGCCGCGTTGTCATCGGTTGGATACTTCTTCAGGAATGTCTCGAATTCCTTTTTTGCCTCGACTTTGCGGTTGAGTTTCATCAGGGCGACGGCCTTGCCGAAAAGCGCATCGCGCGTCGAGGGATTTTCTGCGTAGCGTTCGAGAACCGCGTCGTAGGCTTTTACCGCATTTTCGTAGTCTTCGTCGCGGTCATAGATCACGCCCATGTAGTACTGCGCTTTCGGAGCGTACTCCGAATTCGGGAACGTCGCGATGAAGCTGCTGAATTCGTCCATCGCGAGTTGCGCCCGGCCGCCGCGGAAATCGCGCTCGGCGGCCTGGAATGCGACATCGGCCGATGCGCCCGGGGCCGCCGCGGTTCCCAGAGCTGTCGCGGGAGTTCCCGGAGGTGGGGCGGGAGGTGCGCTCAGCGTCTTCACGTTATTCAGGATCTCCGTCACCTTGTCGTCTTGCCGCGTCAGCCGCCGCGTCAGCTCGTCCAGGCTGGTCTGGAGCATGTTGAACGATTGGGCCATCTGGTCCACTTTGTTCCCCAGCACATTCATAGGCTGCACCAGCTTGCCCTGCTGTTCGGCCACAGCCGCGCTGAGGCTTTGCTGGAGAGATCCCAAATTCGCAGATAGTCTTGCGTTCGCGTCCAGAGTCTGCTTCAGAAGCGATTCCAGCTCCGCGTTCTTCTGATCCTGTGATTCCTTGTACTGCCGGATTTGATTTTGGAGCTGCGCCACGTCCCGCTGAAGTTCCCGAATCAAATCCTTCTCCGACTGGGCCCGTAGCGCGCCGGGAAGCATGAGCGAGCCCGTCAGCATGGTTCCCGATACCAGCAAGCGTGAGAATCGCATCGCGTTCCTCCTCTCTTGACCGCGCACAACGCTGCAAACCGCTGTGCGCTCCTCTCTTGACCGCGCACAACGCTGCGCTGTGCGCTCCTCTCTTGACCGCGCACAACGCTGCGCTGTGCGCTCCTCTCTTGACCGCGCACAACGCTGCGCTGTGCGCTCCTTGGCAACTGCCTTAGGGAGGACGGCGCCAGGCCGTCCTCCGTTTCCGAAGCCGGGATTTACTGCCCCGGCGACAAATGATCGTGCCGGTTGCGCTGATAGCACGCCTCATTCGCTTCCGTGCACACGGGTTTTTCCTTGCCGTAACTGATGGTCCGGATCCGATCCGCGGGCAAGCCTTGCTGGACGAAAAAGTCCTTCAGCGCCGTGGCCCGGCGGTCGCCCAGACCCAGGTTGTACTCCGCAGATCCACGCTCGTCACAGTTCCCTTCGATGACGACGATGAAGTTGGGATCCTGCGCGAAGATGCGCTTTAAAAGTTCGGCGTCCGCCATGGCGGCGCGCTGCGCGTCGTCTCGCAGATCGCTCTTGTCGTAGTCGAAGTAAATGTCCTGCGCCTCGCGGCTCAACAGCTCGGAGCTGGAGATAGTGACCTTCGGTTTCGCCGGAGGCGGCGGTGGCGGCGGTGGAGCGTTCACCGTGACCGTAACTGTTCGCGAGTCCATCCCTCCAGCTCCGCTTGCGGTCAGAGTGTAAGTGGTGGAGGTCCCGGGCGTCACCTGGCGGCTGCCGTTCGCCTGGATTGCTCCGATCCCCTGATCAATGGTCATGTTGGTGGCGTTCGCGACGCTCCAGCGCAAGGTGGACGACTGCCCCCGCTCGATCGTTGCCGGTTCCGCGGCGAAAGTGTCAATGCGCGGCGGGTTTGGCTTGGGCGGTGGAGGGGGTGGCGGTTCTTCTTTGGGCGGCGGCGGCGGAGGCGCGGTCGCCACTTTCTTCTTACATCCGGCGGCTGCCAGCAAAAGCATCGCGGCGAACACCGCTGCACTCAGTGTTCTGACGTTGATTCGCATCCTATATGTCCTCATTCTCCCTAAAGGAATGACTACCCGAATTTACTCGATCCCCTTGGCCCATACAGGCTGGAGATTGTTTCCTTGCATCGTAAGCTGGCGGACATTCGTACCGTTCGCCAGCATGGTGTAAATCTGCGTGACAGGCCCGCGTTTGGACGAAAACACCAGATGAACGCCGTCCGGCGCCCACCAAGGATTCTCATTCCTTCCGCTGTTGGTCGTCAACTGGATATATTTGCGGTCGGCGATGTCCATCACGAAAATATTGAAGCTGCCAGGCTCATAGCCGCGCGTCCAGCAGAAGGCGATGTGGTGCCCGTCCGGGCTCCAGGCCGGATTGGCGACGTCGCCTTCGCCCGTGGTGAGCATCTCGCGATCGGTACCATCCAGGTTCATGCGCCAGAGCTGTTGATGCCCGGAGCGCCCGGAGATAAACAGCAGATCGCTGCCGGTTTTCGGATTTACGCGCGGTGAGACTTCGATCGCCTTCACGTTCGAGATCCGGTGCATCCCACCGCCGTCGATACCGGCCATGAGGAGTTGCATCCACCCGTCGAGCGAGGCGGCAAAGAGCAGATTCTTTCCATCCGGCGTGAACTCAGGGGTGCCAACCGTGGAAGTGACCGGGTTTATGAACGTCTGACGGCGTCCGGTGTCGGTCGTGTGGATACGGATCTGAGGGTTGCCGCCAGCATAGGTCATAAAGGCGACCAGCTTCCCGTCAGCCGATACGGCGGGCTGGCCGCTGATGCTGTTGTAGCGCGTCAGTTGTTTCTGGTTTGACCCGTCATAATCCATGGACCAGATTTCCTTGTGACCCGTGCGGTCTGAGACGAAGTAGATCTTCGTGCCGCAGCTCCCCTCGGATCCGATTTGCTTCAAGATATCGGCGGCGAACTGGCAAGCGAGTCTCTTGGCTCCCTCATTGCTGAGCGGGGCGTAGTAGCGCTGCATCCCGATCACTTGCGCGCTGCGCACATCGGGCTGCCCCAAATTAAAAAAGTTGCCATACAGCAGGATCTGATTGTCCTGGACGGCGCTATATCCGAACACCAGGTAATTCGCGCTCACCGGGGGCCTGGTCCATTCGGAAAACAAAGTAGGCGGCTGGAAATCGCCGGGCTGCTGCGGGACCTGCAGCGGATACGACGTCTTGGGCGCCAGCCGGATCTGGCCCGTGTTGTCGAGCTCGTCCCAGAGCGTCTTGTTGAACACGTCCATGAACTGCTGCGACGCGCCCGAGCCGCGCATGTCGGTGACGGCGATGACCGGAAGCTCACGGTCTTTGGTGATGACTCCCGGAATATCCACGCCCTGCCCGGCGAGCACGATGGCGCCGGTGACCAGCAGACCGGCCGCCACAAGAAGCACAGTGATGTTTCTGGTTTTCATCGCTTCAACTCGAACACAAACTCGACTGTGGCCGTATTCCGTGTAAACTCGGCTGGCAACGGCGGAAACGGACTCGCTTCCAGGATCGCTCTCCGCACGGAAAAATCCAAGGTGGTGATCCCGCTGCTTTGGACGATTTTCGGCGCGCTGATGGTTCCATCTCGCTTGATTTCGAAACTGGCGATCACTTGCGGAGCGGTGCGCAGGCTCGCGTCCACATCCCCCGTGCGCCAGTGCTGCGCCACCATCTGCTGGATTCTGGCGGAATATTCGCCGAACCGGGTGCCCAGAGTTGTGTTCAGTCCGGCGCCGATCCGCCCTGAACCGGGCATCTGCGAAAACATCGCGCTCGAAGCCTGGGGCGCCTGCTGCGAGCGGATCCTGTTGGGATCCAGCTCATCGAACGATTTGAAATGACGCTGCGGCTCGACCTTGGCGCGCAGTTGCTTGGCCGTTTTGCTCTTGAGCGCGATCGCATCCTTGGGCGGCGGGGGCTCTTTCTTCGCGCGCTCCTGCTTGGCGGGCTCGGGAGCGACCTGGGATTTTGTATCATGCGCCACAGGATTCTCCGGACCGCGGCTCGGCAACGGAATCGACTTCACCGCTTCGATTCCCACGGCCGCCCCTCCCGCGTTCGGATCGCCGAACGCCTCCCGATGGCCGTGGATCCAGGTGTAAATCGCCAGTCCGCCGATCAGCCCGGCATGCAGAGTCAGAGCAAGCGCAAAAGGCTTGCGGAGCGACTCGTGCTGATCGAGGATATCGGCGTGCATTATTTCCTTCGATCCTCGGGCTTGGTCACCCAGGATTGTTTCAGCTTGGCCTCATCGAGGGCGCTCATCACGCCGGCGATGCTGCCCCAGGTCAATTCTTTATCCGCTCGAACGTATACGGTATCCTGCCCCGGGAACCTGCGGCGGACCTCCTTCCCCACGTTGTTTATATTGACGGGCGCGTCGTTCAGGTAGGTGGTGCCGGTTCTGGCAATGCTGATGACGGGGTGCTCTTCCACCGTATCCTTGACCTGCCTAACCTGCGGAACGTCTACGCTGAGTCCAAACTCCATGACGCTGGCCGTCACCATGAAGATGATAAGCAGAACCAGCACCACATCCACCAGCGGGACCACGTTCATTTCCGAGAGGACGCCGATTTGCGAACGCCATCGTCCACGGCCCGCTCTGCCGTTCGATCCCATCCCCGAAAAAGCCATCGACAACTCCTATTTTATGGTGGACGCCGCTCTTAGCCTTCCGTGTTCCTTTCGGCTACGTTCAGGAACTCCAGCGAGAAATCCTCCAACCGCTGGCCCATCTCTTTGATTCCATTATTGAAATAGTTGTAGGCGATGGCGGCCGGGATGGCTGCGCCCAAGCCGAAAGCGGTCGCGTACAGCGCCTTGGCGATGCCGGGTCCTACGGCCCGCAAACTGGTGGCGCCCGCCGTTCCCAGGCCATTGAACGCCTCGATGATTCCCAGCACGGTTCCGAACAGCCCGATGAACGGGCAGACGGCGGCTGTTGTGGCCAGCCAGTTCATGTTGCGCTCCAGGCGCGTGATCTCTTCGCTGATCCCCATCTGCAAGCTGCGTTCGAGGGCCACCAGATTGGTGAGCTTGGAGCGCGTCGAAAGCTGGCGGCTGAGCTCGCTGTAGCCGAAATCGAAGACTGTTACCAGCGGCGCCGCGCGGAACTGTTCCACGGCCGCGGCCATCGCATCCAGCCGGGCGGATTTGCGGAAAGCCTTCAGGAATCTGGTATTCGCCCGGCGCGCTCTGCGGAATCCGCCGAGCTTCGAAAAAATGATGGTGAAGGAAAGCAGCGAGAACATCAGCAGAATGCCGACGACCGCAATCAATACCGGATCGGAAACCTCCAGCAGCTCCGTGAAATTGACTTGCAGCAGTGGGCCAGTCCAGTGTGGCAGCGTCAACCCGTCGATTCCCTTTCTTCTGGGCGCTTCCTGTTTTCAATTGTAAACGAGGGCGCCCTGAAACATGCAAGGGAAAAAATGTTTTTCCCGCTTCCCGTGCGCCGGTTTCCGTGCTCCAAGCCGCGAGCGACAGCGAGCGGCTTATAATCGTCTCCAGTGCTGATCGAGCTCGCGGTCGAAAACTATGCGGTCATCGAAGAAGTCCGCGTGCGCTTTCATCCGGGCCTAAACCTGCTCACCGGCGAAACCGGAAGCGGCAAATCCATCGTGGTCGACGCACTCGGGCTCCTGCTGGGCGGGCGTGCTTCCCCGGAAATGGTCCGCACGGGCGCCGCCCGCGCCCGCGTCTCGGGGATTTTCGAGGTCGCCGAAACGCCCGCGCTCAAAAAGTTGCTCGATGACGCCGGGATCGAAATGGAGGATGACGAAATCCTCGTCGAACGCGAGATCCAAGCCGGCGGTAAATCCCGGGCCTTCGTCGGCAACCGTCCCGTCACCGCCGCCCTGCTGAAAAGCCTGGCGATGCACCTGGCCGCTATCCACGGCCAGCACGATCAGCAGCAGCTCTTCTCGGCCGCCCTACAGTGCGACATGCTGGACGCCTTCGCAGGAGCTGCTGAGCTGACTGCCGAAGTCTCGGAGACGTTTCACTCCTGGAAACGCGCCTCCTCCGAACTCGAGGACCTGAACCAGGGAGCCCAGGAAAAGCTCCGTCTCGCCGATTTGTGGGCGTTCCAGCGCAAGGAGATCGAAGCCGTTGCGCCCCAGCCCGGCGAGGACGTGGAGCTTGAAAACGAACGGCGCGTGCTGCGTAATGTGGTCCGCTTGCAGGAACTCGCCGGAAGCGCATACGCGATGTTGTATGAAGATCCCGGAAGCGCCACGGCCCAGGCCGGCTCGATCGCCAAGCGCCTGGAGGACTTGGCCCGGATCGACGAAAACGCGCAGGAGATCCTCTTCCAGCTTCAGCCCGCCGCGATCGCTCTGGCCGAAACTGCCCGGGCGCTCGGCCGCTACCTGGGGAAGCTGGAGGCCGATCCCGGGCGGCTTGACGAAGTGGAAACCCGCCTGGCCGCTCTCGAAAAACTGAAACGAAAGTATGGTGCAAGCATCGAGCAGGTTCTGGCGTTCCTCGACGAGGTCCGGGCAAACCTGGCGGCTGTGGAAAACACGGATGAGCGCCGCAACACTCTCCAGAAACAGGTTTCGGAACTGGCCCGCGCGTATGAAAACGCGGCGAAGAAGCTGTCGGCGCGGCGCAAGGAAGCCGGGATCCAGCTCGGCAGGCGCGTCGAGCAGGAATTGGCGGCGCTGGCGATGGAAAAAACCCGCATGGCAATCCATGTGGAACCTGCCGTATGGTCAGAACACGGGACGGACGCAGTGACCTTCCTGATCGCGCCCAATGTCGGCGAAGAACTGAGGCCGTTGGAAAGGATCGCGTCCGGGGGCGAGCTCTCGCGCGTCGCCCTGGCGCTCAAAACCTGCACCATGCCAGCCGCTTCACGAAGGCAGGCCATTCCAGGAACGCTGGTTTTCGACGAAGTGGATGCGGGCGTGGGCGGCAGCGCCGCGGAAGCCATCGGCCGCAGACTGAAAAAGCTCTCGGCCGTTAACCAGGTGATCTGCGTCACGCACCTGCCCCAGATCGCCGGGTTCGCCGATCACCACTATTTCGTCGAAAAGCACTCCGAGCACGGCCGGACCATTGCATCGATCGAGGAACTGACGCCGGCGGAGCGCACCCGCGAAATCGGCCGGATGCTCTCCGGAGAGCGCATTACCCAAGAAGCTTTGCGCCACGCCGAACAGCTTCTCAAAATGGCGTCAAAGTGAATGCCGGTCGCGAAGTAACTGAGTCGCGGAGATCTCGCGCGATCCGCTTCATTGTTTCCCTTGGCATCGTCAGCCTGTTTGCCGACGTCACCTACGAAGGCGCACGCAGCGTTATCGGCCCGTTCCTGAACGATTTGGGCGCCAGCGCGGCCGAAGTAGGGATCGTCGCTGGAATCGGCGAGATGCTCGCCGCCAGCCTGCGCCTTTTTTCCGGACGCATCGCGGACCGGACCCACGCCTACTGGACCATCACGATTTGCGGTTACGCGGTCAACCTGATCGCGGTTCCGGCGCTCGCATTTGCCGGAAACTGGTGGACCGCGGCGCTGCTGGTCGCGCTGGAGCGGACCGGAAAAAGCATTCGCGGCCCCGCGCGCGACGTCCTGCTTTCCGAGGCGACGGCTACCGTGGGCCATGGCTGGGGGTTCGGCCTCCACGCAGCGCTCGATCAAACCGGAGCAGTCATCGGCCCGCTATTAGTCGCGGCCACAGTGGCAAAGTCGCACGCCTTCGGCCCGGCTTTCCTGGGACTGGCGCTTCCAGCCGCCGCCGCTGTGGGCGCTTTGCTGTTGGCCCGTTCGTGGTTCCCCGCCCACGGCAGCGCCGCCCCGGATCAAGAGCACCAGGTCCAGCTTCCAAAAGTATTCTGGATCTATACTGCCTCGGCCGGAGTGCTCGCCTGTGGATTCGCCGATTTCGCGCTTCTCTCGTATCACTTCCAGAAAAACGGCATCATCACATCCGCCGTCATCCCCGTGCTGTACTCGGGCGCGATGGCTGTGAACGCGGTTGCCGCACCCATCTTCGGCCGGCTTTTCGACCGTTTCGGCCTGCCGATGCTGAGTATCGGAACCTTAATCTCCATGCTGTCGCTTCCACTAGGTTTTTTGGGTGGGCCCATGGCCATCGTCCTGGGTGTCGCGTGCTGGGCCATCGGAATCGGAGCGCAGGATGCGATCCTGCGCTCCGGCGTATCCCGGGTGGTATCCATGAATAAGAGGGGTAGTGCTTTCGGAGCATTTAACGGAGTATTCGGCGTGATGTGGTTCGCAGGCAGCGCGATCATGGGAATGCTGTATGACCGCTCAGTGACGGCGGTTGTGATTTTCGGCCTTACGCTGCAATTGATCGCGGCAATCTCCTTCTTCGTCCTCCGGGACCGAATTCACAGGGGGTTTTCTCGCGTCTAGCAAATGCTTAGAAAACAGCAACTTACGCCCGGAAATCCTCAGGTATCACCTTAGATCTGTACAGGATCTTTACAGGGTGGTAGGATGAGGATGTCCAGTTGTGAAACCTTTTTTTAAGGTTTCATCGCGTCTCTTTCTCTAGGGAAGGGTTGCCGACTGCCCGGTGGCCCTCCCGAAAGCTTGGCGAGCCGCGAGACACACGTCAGTGGCAAGCCGGCCGGTGAGTATCCTCCTCCGAGTACTCACCGGCTTTTTTCATTTTGGGCGAGTGAGGGCGAACAGCAGCCGTGCGGGAGCGAACGGCGCAATTTTTTCCGCCCATCCGCGTTCCAGAGCCCGCCTCAATATCCGAGCCGCCTGAAACGGAGCACGCAAGCTGGCGGCGCACTCCTTCAGGTAAATTTCCACAGGTTGGCCGGCCGCGGCTGCTCGTCCGGCCATCGCCCCGGACCGGACTGCCGCGAGCAAGCCGGAGCCGGTGAACGGATCGACAAACGAGAGTGCATCGCCGGCCAAGTACTGATTTTTTTTCATCAACTCGAACGCCTGCCCGTATTCCAACGGTCCTGTGGAAAACCATTCCGTGATCCGCCGAAGCGGGCTGAGCCGCTCGGCTAACGCGGGACACTGCAACACGAGGGAGTCGTACTCGAACTCGAATTTCGAGAGGAAGCTTTCCGGAGCGAGGCCGCACACATTGGTCTTGCCGGATTCGATGCAGCTCACCCCCACATAGCATTTCCCAAAGAAAAACAGCTCGACGGCGTCCTCCCGCGGGCCTTCGAAATGGGCCTTAAATCCGAACAGACGCCGCCCGCGGGCGGCTCCGGCTGCCCGCCGGCCCGTCGCAATGATTTGGGGAGCTTCATTGCCATCTTCCTTGGCGAGATCCGCGCCGGCGTCGACTGCCTGGTCCAGCAGGATCCGGTCGAACGCATAACGGCTCAGCCCAAAAGCCGGCTCGGGCAGGCGCGCCCTCTTGCACTTCATTCCGAAGTGGAGAACCATTCTCGGAACGCGCGCCGGGCCGGCCCGGACGAAAGCATCCCAGGCGCCCAGGTTCTTCAACTCCGCCTCGATTTCAGGGGAGAAGAACTCGCCGCAGACTTTGTGGCGTGGCAGCCGCGATCGTTCCACGATCCGGACGCGGGATCCCATCCGCAAGGCCGCCAGCGCTGCCGCCGAACCCGCCGGACCTCCGCCCAAGACATGAATATGACTGTTAATGCGATCCGTAACTTAGTCCGATCACCACTATACTGGCAAGTGTAAGCGCTACAACGCTACGACACTGGGCGCACTATCAAGCGGAACAGTAGTCAGGCAGGAGTCATGCAGATCTACGACATGATCGTGATTGGGTCGGGACCAGCCGGCCAGCGCGCCGCGATCCAGGCCGCCAAGACCGGCAAACGGGTGGCGGTCGTCGAAAAGCGCGAGTGCGTGGGCGGCACTTGTATCAATACCGGAACAATCCCGTCAAAGACCCTTCGCGAAGCGGTGCTGCACCTGTCCGGTTACGCCTACCAGGGCATCTACGGCGTCAGCTACCGGGTGAAGGAGAAGATCACGATGGCCGACCTGGCGTTCCGGGTTCAGCACGTGATCAAGACCGAAATCGACGTCACGATGTCACAGCTCAACCGCAATGGAGTGGAAATGCTGTCCGGCACAGCGACGTTCGTCGATCCCCACACGATCCGTCTTCATAATTCCACCGGCGGCGCCGACTATCGGGCCGAAAACATCGTGATCGCCACCGGCACCAAGCCGGCGGTTTCTCCGAAGGTTCCGTACAATAACCGCAACATCATCAACAGCGATCAGATCCTGAACATGCAGGAGATCCCGAAGACGTTTATCGTCGTGGGAGGCGGCGTGATCGGCGTGGAGTACACGTGCATGTTCGCGGCGCTGGGCGTGCGCATGATCCTGGTGGAGAAGCGTCCGCGGCTGCTGGAATTCGCCGACGGCGAGATGGTTGAGGCGCTTTCGTATCACTTACGCGACAGCCGCGTCACCCTGCGCCTGAACGAAGAAGTCGCCAGCGTTGAGGAACAGCCGGACGGCACCGTGGTCGCGACGCTGGAAAGCAATAAGAAGATCACCGGCACGGCGCTGCTCTACGCAGTCGGACGGCAGGGAAACGTGGATGAGCTCAATCTAGCGGCCGCCGGCCTGGAAGCGGACAATCGCGGCCGAATTAAGGTGGACGCCGACTTCCGCACCAAGGTCCCGCACATTTTTGCCGTTGGGGACGTGATCGGCTTCCCCAGCCTGGCTTCGGTTTCGATGGAGCAGGGCCGGATCGCCGCCGCGCGCGCGTACAACATTCCGGTCCATTCCAATCCGGAAAACTACCCGTACGGCATCTATACGATTCCCGAAATTTCGTTCATCGGGAAAACCGAAGAACAGCTCACCGACGAAGACGTTCCCTATGAAGTGGGCGTGGCGTTTTACCGCGAAATCGCGCGCGGGCAGATCCGCGGCGACACCACCGGCCGCCTCAAGCTGATCTTCCACCGCGAAACCCATCAGATCCTCGGAGTCCACATCATTGGCGACGGCGCAAGCGAGCTGCTGCACATCGGCCAGGCGGTCATGATCCTCAAAGGGACCGTCGAATATTTCGTGGACACGGTCTTCAATTACCCCACGCTGGCGGAATGCTACAAGGCTGCGGCCTTCAACGGATTGAACAAGCTGGCGCATCAGACAGCGCTCGCCAGCAATCCTTCTTGATGCAGGATCCGGCAACCCTTTGAACAAAACCCAAGGAGCTGGGCATGAATGTAATTCGTCAAGCTGACGACGACCAACAGGCGCTTTGGAACGGCATCGCCGGACGCGGCTGGGTGGAGGCCCAGGCGATCACCGACCGGATGTTCAACCCGATCGAAGACCTGCTCGTAGAAGCGGTTGCGGCCGGGCCCGCAGACCGCGTGCTCGATGTCGGCTGCGGCACGGGCAGCACGACTCTGGCCATCGCGAGGCGGCTCGGCCCGAATAGCCGCTGCACCGGACTCGATATCTCGGAACCGATGATCTTCGCAGCCCGAGCCCGCGCCGAACGGGAGTGCATGCCGGTCCGCTTCATTCTGGATAACGCGCAAACGCACGTTTTCGAACCGGCGAGCTTCGACACGATCGTCTCGCGCTTCGGCGTCATGTTCTTCGACGATCCTGTCCGGGCCTTTGCGAACCTGCGCCGCGCGGCAGCGGGAAACGCCAGGATCCGGTTCCTCGCCTGGCGGAGCGCGGCGGAGAATCCGTTCATGACAACCGCCGAGCATGCTGCGGCGCCGCTGCTGCCGGGCCTCCTTGCCCGCCAGCCGGACGCTCCCGGGCAGTTCGCTTTCGCCGACCGGCGCCGGGTGCACACGATCCTTGACACGAGCGGCTGGGCCGACATCGATATCCAACCGGTCGACGTCGCATGTACTCTGCCTGAGAATGAGTTAACGCACTACTTGTCCAGGCTCGGTCCGGTCGGCCGGATCCTTCAAGAGGCGGATGACCAAACCCGCAGACAGGTCCTCGAAATGGTCCGCCCCGCCTTCGATCGGTATGTGCAGGGAGCGGAAGTCCGCTTTACCGCGGCCTGCTGGATGGCCTCCGCTCGAGCGCGGTGAGCAGGACGAGCTCGCCGCACAGGCGCGGAGAGGAGTAGGAACGGATCGTCCAACTCGATCCCGTGCGGTCGTGCACGACACGGCCCAGAAGGGTGCAGGCAGGGTTTGAGAATCCCCATGAACCATGCCTAAAATCTAAGAATGCGAATCACATCGATCCCCGGAATCACGCCGGCAGTAGCTTTTGCCATCGCTTCTTGCCTACCACTGCTGGCCCAAGCGCCCGCTGGAAAAGGACCCGGTGGCGGAAAAGGACCTGCACGCCCGGTTTTGTCCGTGTCGTCACCTTCGTTTCCTGACGGCGGGGAAATTCCTTTGAAGTTTTCTTTCTACGGCGAGAACAAGTCTCCGGAGTTCACGTTTAACTGGATGCTCGGGACCAATTCCGCATCAGCCCCCGAAGGACTCCAGAGTTACGCCGTTATTTTTCACGATATCGAAAACGCGACCGCCAGAGGCCCCGCCGATACGCTCCACTGGTCGGCGTTCAATATTCCTGGGAACGCCAAGGGTCTCCCAGAAGGACTGGCAGCCGGCGATTTGCCGGACGGCACTCGAAATGGTCCTGGTATCGCCGCTGGCCGTCCCAATGGCACGCCTTCCTACTTTGGACCGGGCGCGGGTCCTGGCCCGTTCCATCACTACGTATTCGAGTTTTATGCTTTGGATACGAAGCTGAATCTTCCGGCGAACACCACGCGCGACGAGTTACTGAAGGCGATGGAAGGCCATGTGGTCGGCAAGGCCGCCTACGTCGGGCGGTTTCACCGGATGCCTTAAGCCGGATCCGTTGCGCTAGGGTGTTGTTGCGCATTCGCCATCGTCGTCCGCTGGCCGTCAGCCGGGGTGCTTTGAATCTGCGTTTTCGAAATCGAGACAAGGAGGACGAACGTGCACGAGAGCCAGGCGGAGCACTTTAAAGGCGGTTGCGCACTTGATCCTTCTCAGGGCTCATCTTCTCAGCATTGGCCCGAACCTTGGCGGCTTCAGGGTCATCCTGGAAAACCCTGGACGACGGTCAAATGATGGATTGCTCCCTGCGCCGACTCGAAAGGATCTCGTCGCGCCGGGTTTGCGGCCCGGGACAGCGCCGGCTCTCCTGTCTTTCCGTCTAGCGAGCGAGAGCTGCTTTCATCCGAGCCAGGTGGTGGTAGCTGTGACGCACAGCGTGATCCTCCAGCAGGAACTGGCACGTGAGCGGAGCATCTCCATTGAGCGACACCGGCGCGGCACGGTCTAGCTCTTCATCGCTGAAGGCGCGTATCTCGGCGGCCGCCGCGGCACTGTTGGTTGCCAACAACGCGAGGGCAACTTCCTTGGTAACGCCGTCGTTCTCCCTGGCGTGATCGGCATTCATGGCGGCGATGGCGTCCCACGTCACGCCCGTGATCGCCTGCCCCGCGGCCAGCGTACGCGCAAGCTGGATCTCGATCGGGTACACACTTGCCACGTGATGCACCACGATACCGATCTTTCGTCCATCCTTGGGAAGACGGGTCTGCCATTCCGCCTCCGAGAGTGTCGCGGCGAAGCCTGCTAGCGCGCCTGCGCCCTCCTCCAGGCGGGCGGCCAGCGCCTCCGATCTGGAACAGCGCCCTGGCGGCACTTTGATTTCGATGATCTCTTGGTAATGTTGGTTTTTCATTTTCGTAATCGGTTCTCGCTCTCCCCCCAGGCACGATTGTGAAGTGGATCGATCAAAACGCCAAGGTTCCTCCGTCTGAAAGCCTTTGCCGAGCGTCCACAGGAAGGCAATCGGTTTGCACGAATTCCGGCCAACTTTGCAGATCGTCCTGGGAGATCCTGGGGGGCGGTATAAGTTGTGAAAAATCTGTAAAATCCGCCTACCCTCACCCGGACAGAAGTCAATCGAGCGCTTTTTTGAGCCGGAACTGGAATTGCAAGCATCTACAAATGACAGAGGATCGTGACATGGAGTATATCAATCCAGTTCTATTCCTAATTGTGGTTTCGGAGGTTTGCCTAGGCATGTGTGCATGGCGATCCGCCGGTTTTCTCCGGCGTGTTGCGGCGCATCTGCTTGCGCGTGCCGACGTCATGGACCTGACAGAGCGGGAACGCCGTTCGCGGATGAAATATTGGTCAAAGAGGCTCGGGCTCGACATTGCGCCGGGTACGGCATCGCGTCCATTTTCCACGGCAAGTCTTTCGCGCCAGGAGATGAAGGCATCCTGAGCTGGATGCCGAGCCGCATACATCGCACGCCGAGCTTGACGGAGCTCGTCAAAATGGCGCTACAGGTACGGGATTTGGCGAACTCGAGCGACTTTTATCGGATTGGATCCACTTCGCATTATCTGTGGGTCGCCACGCCCTCGCGGATTGGGAACGCCATCTTGAATCCTGCGATATTCAAGTTGAGAGCCGGGTCCCTGGGAGCGGGGAGGCATAAACCACTACTTCCGCGATCCTGACGGATTGACCGCCCGGCCACTCAATGTTGTTGCTGGGCGGCCATTAACTGACGCAGCAGAACGATGGTGGCTTCGCGCGGCTTGACGGGCCCTCCCGCCCGGCCCCGCAGGCCCTGGCCCTGGGCCATTTCGATCGGCGACCGGCCTCGCTTGTCGACCACATCCAGCTTTGCGCCGCGAGAAGCGAGAAACTTCACGAGATCGTCCGAGGGCTGCGGAAAATTTGCATCCGTCGCCTGCGCGGCGAAGTGCATCGCTGTCTGGCCCGCATCGCTGACGGCGTTAATATCAGCTCCGTGCGCGAGTAACACCTTCGCGGCAGCGAGGAGGTCCGCCTCAGTGCCCTCATCCTTTGCAAAGGCGCTCACTCCCCGGCCGAGCCCCGCAGCGAACATCAAGGGAGTGGTTCCGTTCTTGAGCCGCTGCGACGGATCCGCGCCATGCGCGAGCAAAAGTTCGATAGCGGCTACGTCGCCGGTCCGAGCCGCACGCGCGAGCGGAGTTGCCCCAGCCCCGAGCGTCGGCTCTCCGGGAGTATGGGCACGCTGAAGCGCAGGACCCGTCAGCCCCTGGTTGGGATTCGCGCCATGTTCGAGCAGAAATTTGATCAAGTCCATCGCGGAATAGTTGTCATGCGAGATACGGGCCGGGCGCCCGAAAATCTCACCGAGAGCATTCATGTCAACCGCGGCGTAGAGCGCCGCCATACCTGAGCTATCGCCCTGGTTCGGATTCGCGCCCTTCTCCACCAGCATTGCGGCGGTGTCATAGTGCCCATTGGCGATCGCCAGTAGCAAGGGCGTGGACCCATCCGGATCGGCCGCATTTACCTCGGCGCCGCCTTCACAGAGCGCGCGCCCGGCTTCCCGAGCGCCATCGCGAGCCGCATACATCAGGGCAGTCCAGCTCCCGTGCGGAAGAATTGTGACGACTCCCTCGAGTCCAAACCGGTCCTTCGGATAGGTCAGAAGAGCGGACCGGGCATTCACCTCCGCCCCGTGTTTCAGCAGCACGCGAACAGCATCCGGTTGATTTGCGGAAGCCGCCACCATCAGTGCCGTCTCGCCGAACTGTGGACCAGCGGCCTCTACCTTCGCTCCGCGATCGAGAAGAAGCTCGAGAATCCGCACATTTCCCGTTCGAGCCGCGGCCATCAAGGGCGTCTCTCCTCCCGGCAGCGGTTGATCAGGGTCCGCCCCCGCGTTCAGGAGCGCAGCCACCCTGGCCGCGTCGCCGTCCATCGTGGCAAGCCACAGCGGCGTAGTTCTTCCGTCGGACGGCTGAGCAGACGCGCACGCCGCGAGAATGGCGATCAGGGAAACGCTACGCCAGCACATCTGTTTTCCCAGTACTGTCGCCGAATCGGTCCACGTTCGCGCCGAACCGTTCCGCCACCTCACGCCACAAATTCCCGACTGGCGTTCGCACCGGCACACTCAGATGCCGGGCCCCCTTGCCTGCGCCTCCCCCAATCAGCACCATTGGAAGGGGGTCGGAAACATGCCCGTTCGAATCCGCCATACCGGCTCCGTACACCAGGAGCGAATGGTCCAGCACCGATCCGTCGCCGTCGGGGATGGATCGCAGCTTCTCGAGGAATCTGGCGTAGAGCGTCGCGTAATAGGTGTTGATCTTCACCATCTGAGCCATTTTCTGCGGATTGTTCTGATGGTGTGAAACGGAGTGATGCTGCTCGGTCACGCCGATCTGCGGATAGGTCCGCTGGCTCAGCTCACGGGACATCATGAATGTGAACACGCGCGTGGCGTCTGTCTGAAAGGCAGCCGCGGCCAGCTCAAACATGAGTGCGACGTGTTCCTCGAAATTGTCCGGCGTTCCGACAGGCGCGTCCGGAGTCGACAGTTCGGCTCCGCTGCGGGCCTCCACCTGCTGAATCCGCCGTTCGATTTCGCGGACGTTATCGAGATAGTCACCCAGCCGGGCGCGGTCCCGAGGCCCGAGCTGGCGCTGCAAATCCGCCGCATCGTCGGCGAGGGAATCCAGAATGCTGCGCTGACGCTCCCAGCGTGCCTGGCGCTGTTGTGTGGTCCCGGGCTCGCCAAACAACCTCTCGAACACGGCTCGCGGGTTCGTCTCCATCGGAAGCGGCGTTTGCGGCGTGCTCCAGGAAATCGTGTTCATGTAAGCGCAACTGAATCCCGGTGAACAGCCGCCGACATAACTCGAAAAGTCTTCCGTGGCGAGTTCGAGCGAGGGCAAAGGAGTCTCCAGCCCGATTTCGTTCGCCACCACCTGATCAATAGTGGTGTTCGCGAGCACGTCCTCGGCTTCGGTGCGCTTGGGCCATACTCCGGTCAAGAACCCTGCCGCGCTGACAGCATGATCGCCGACCTGGCTGCCCGGATGCGAACGGGTCAGATTGGTTACCACCGCCAGATTGCTCTTATACGGCTCAAATGGCTTCAGGATCGGCGTGAACTCGAAATCCGCGCCGAATGCCTTCGGCGTGAATTGCTGCATGATCGCGCCGTTGGGAAAATAAACCGCGCCAAAGCGCATGCGCGGCGTCGCGGCAGCTTTCGCCATCGGAGTGCATGCCGGAAACATCGCATCCAGCAGCGGCAGGGCTACGGTGGAACCCAGGCCGCGAAGAACCGTCCGGCGTCGCAGGAGTTTCCTGGTGGCAAACATCATTGTTGTTGTCCTTGAGATGCGGTGCTCATGCGGAAAGGCGTGCTTTTAGCCACTCCGAGGATCAAGGATGAAAACCGGTACTCGTCCCGAGCGGCATTCCGGACAATTCCACGAACCGTTGGCATGTCACGTGTATCGAGGCCCCGGCCTAAGGCGTATACCAGCAGCTTCTCTGTGAGAGCCGTGACGAAAGTTTCCGGCCGGGAGAGCAGGGCCTGGCGCAGTTCGATTACGCCGTTCACCTTGGTCCCGTCGCCGAGCTCGCCGGAGGCGTCGATCGGCGCACCGGCTTCCGAAGACCGCCACGCGCCAACAGCATCGAAATTTTCCATTGCAAAGCCGACGGGGTCGAAAGTCTTGTGGCACGATGCGCACACAGTATCGCGGCGATGCTCCGCCATTTGCTCGCGCATGGTCCGCGGCTTCTCGCCGTCCTGTTTCTCTTTAAGTGGAGGAACATTCGCCGGCGGAGGGGGGACTTGAAGGCCGAGCAGATTCTCCAGAATCCACTTGCCGCGGACAACCGGAGAGGTGCGCTCCGCATGGGAAGTGAGCGCGAGAATGCTTCCCTGCCCCAGCAGTCCCCTGCGCGCGTCCGCTTCAATCGAGACGCGGCGGAACCTGCTTCCGTAGACGCCCGGAATCCCGTAGTGCTTCGCGAGCCGCTCGTTCACGAAGGTATAGTCCGCCGTCATCAGATCGAGCACGCTGCGATCTTCCTGGAGGATGCTCTGGAAGAACAATTCCGTTTCCTGGCGAAAGCTCTGGCGGAGGTTATCGTCGAAATCGGGGAACAGATCCGTGTTCGGCTGGAAATTTTGCAGATTCCGAAGCTGCAGCCACTGTCCGGCGAAGTTCGTAACCAGCGCGTCCGCCCGGTTGTCGGCCAGCATCCGCCGAATTTCAGAATCGAAGACGGCGGGATCGTGCAGGTTTCCTTGACTGGCCAGACTAAGGAGCTTGTCGTCCGGGATGCTACTCCACAGAAAGAAAGACAACCGCGATGCCAGTTCGCTGTCGCTGACCGGGTAAATCGCGCCCGGCTTCACGCCACCAGGTTCGCGTTCCCCTCGGAAAAGGAACTTGGGGCTGGAGAGAATTCTCTCGAGAGCGGCCTGAATGCCACGATCGAAATCCCCATTCCTGCGCCCGGCGAAATAGAATTGCATCGTCCTTGCAACATCCTCAGAGGAGGGCTGGTGTCGATACGCGCGCCGCAGTAGAGACGTTACAATCTGCCGGGCGCAGGCATCCTCGTTTACATTTGTTGACGGCCGGCAGGAGAAAATACGTTTGCGGCTGGGCGTATTGCCGGGGCCCGTCGCATGAAAGGGACCGGTAACCGTCAGCATCTGAAGATGCGGATGCCCGGCCCAGTCGAAATTGTCCACCGAGCTGCGCTGGAATGGCTCCAGCCGGGTTGGTTCGGCAAACTGCGAGTTCTGCAAGAAGGCGACGGCAACTGTATGTGGTCCGGCGGGAACCGTCAGCTCCGTCTGTAGACGGGCATCCACAGCATCGCCGGTTTCGGTAGGTGCACTAAAGAGCGCCGCTAAATCTTCCGGGCCGCCAATGCTGACCAAAAAGATTCGACTGCCGTCGATACTGAACTCCACCTGGTGCGCCGCTTGCAGTCCGCGCATAATGTTCAGGTTGGTCCGATAAAGCTTCGCTTGGAACCGGTATTTCCCAGAGAGCGGGAAGTTGTAGAGCACCGAGGCGCCGCCTACGGTCCCCGGCGGCAATCCTTCGATGTGCTGGTCCTGCGAGAGATCCTGACGTATGCGCCATGTTTGGCTCGTCACAGGCTGCGCTGGATCGCCCACTGCGAGCGCCGCCACCTTGAGCGCCGCGCTCAGATACCGCTCCTGTAGCGCAGGGGAAACGCCTAGCATTTCTGCAATATTGTCGAAGCCGAACGCAGAATCGTCAGGCGGCAGCAGGGCGTTGACATCGATTCTGAGATCGAGCAGGTCCCGAATCGCATTGGCGTACTCGGCCCGGTTCAATCGATGCAGTATCGGGCGGCCAGCGTAGGGTTGGACGTCGTCGAGCCTCGCCTCCAGCCACGATGCGGTCGCATTATAGGTCGCGCGGTCGGGGCGCGGGCTTCCCAGGGGAGGCATGGTGCCCGATCGGAGCTTGGTCACGACCTTTTCCCAGAGCTCATTGCGCTGCGGAATCTGCGAAAGGTCCGCCCGATCCAGTTGCAGCCCTGCGGTTTTCAGCCGCTGGTTATGACAGGCAACGCAATAGCGATCCAGCACTTGACGTACGGCGTACAGATCTTGAGCGACAAGTGACAGCCCGGCAGCCAGTTGCAGAACTGCGACCCTGCACAAGAGTGAGCCGGTCTGGCGCCTTGCCATGTCCCTGAGTCTGACCACGTCAACCGAGCACATTATATCGTTTGTCTGCACTTGCCCGGGCGGGAAGCAGCCCTCTCGGGGCCACTTCTCGCTCCTCAGGACTTCCGCTTGGCGACGTTCCCGTGCCCGCAACGTAGTCCTAGCGCGACGCGAGATCGTTCCGGATCACGCTGCCGCCCTTCATCACAAAGCGCACGCGCTCCATTTCCGAAACATCCGCCAACGGATCTCCGAAAACCGCGATGATGTCGGCAAACTTGCCCTTCTCGATGGATCCGATGTCCTTTTCGATTCCGTAATTCAGCATGTGGGCGGCATTGAGATAAGCAGTCTGCAATGCTTGTGCGGGCGTCAGTCCCCACTTCGCGTAGAATGCAAACTGATTCGCTTGCTTGCCATGAGGAACTTCAGAGGAGGTCGCGCCGCTGCCGAAAACGATCGGCACGCCTGCCGCGACTGCGCGCCGGATGGCTTGTTCGGCAAGCTTCATGCGCGAGTTCCGCCCGCCGGTGGCTTCCAGGTCGCCTTTCTCGAGAGCGATCAGATCATCCAACGTAGCCACAAACGGAAGCCGTTTTTGCAGGAGCACCTTGATCCCGTCCTGATCGAGTTCGAGCAGGTGATTGGGAGCATCCACGCCGGAATTGATGCAACTCGCCATGCCTTCGCCGCCGTAGGTGTGGCAGGCGACCTTCAGGCCCAGCCTGTGCGCTTCATCCACGATGGCTTGCACCTCCTCGAAAGTCAGAGAAGGCGAGTTGACCAGCTCGGCTTGGGGAGTCCACATGTGCAGGGTCCCAGCGAAGTCCTGCGTTGTGTAAATCTTCACCCAGTCGACGCCGTGCAGCTTGGCTTCCCGCACTGCCGCGCGCGCGAGCCAGGGTCCGTTGACATTCTTATTCTCGATGAAGCCTTCCTGAAAGCGGCCCGTGCGGCTGTCCGGATAATAGTTTGTGGCGCGCGGATTCAGGGACTCGCCCACCACTTGCATTCGCGGGCCCTGGACGCGTCCGGCATTGATCTGGTCGCGAATGTCCACCGTGTTATAGCCGCCGCGGGAATCCATGTCGAGCACCGTGGTGAATCCCGCAGCGAGGTCGATTTGCGCGTTGGCGAGCGCGATCAAGGTGCGCTGCGCTTCGGTTTCTCCTCCCGTGTTGACGTGAACATGGGCGTCGATCATGCCGGGCATGACCGTCGCGTTCGAGAGGTCGATCACGCTTGCGCCAGGCGGAATCGGGAGGCCTGCCCCGACGTCGGCGATGCGATCGCCTCGTACGAGCACGATTTGATTGCGGAGTATCTTCCCGGAACGCGCGTCGAACAGCCGCCCCGCGCGAATGGCGACTACCTGATTGGGCGGCGCGAGGTATTTTCCTGTCGTTTGCGCGTGTCCTGAAAGAGCTCCAAATCCCGTCAAGAGCACGATTCTGAGTTTGCGGCGCCAATTCATGGACGTTTTCCTCGCATTCCAGCGCAGTGGCTATTGCCGCAGTCTACATGAATCGCGATGCCAGTGGAATGTGGCCACTGCATCTTGTCTGGCGAAGAAGTAGAATCGACGGAGGAAGAAAACACATATGACCCCTCCGTCCTCCCACCGATGGGCTGTGGTTCTGATGCCAGCCTCCGCCTGTTTGATCGCCTTTGCTCAAGCGAAGCTCCCCGCCGATCTCGATGCGCAGTCACGCGCCCGCCTCCCGTACCTGAAGAGTTCCGATGTGGATGCCAAGGGGAAAAGAGTCGTCGAGATCTTCGGCAAGGGCGGAACAGTAAGCGGGCCTCTCGCCTTCGCCACCTATAATCCGGCCGTGGGACAAGCCTTGCTGGATCTGCACGACGCGGCGGTGACGGGCGGGACGCTCGATGCGCACACGCGCGAGCTCGCGATTCTCGTGGCCTGCCGCGCGACTAACTACAATTTGGAGTGGAACGGACACGAGGCGAGCGCCGTCCGGGCCGGAATCGACGCCAAGGTGATCGACGTTGTTCGAAAAAACGGAGCGCTCACCGGCTTGAATGAAAAAGACGCTGCCGTCATCCATTTCGGCCGTCAATTGCTCAACGACAAACAAGTCGATTCGGCCACGTTCGCAAGGGTGGTCGAATTGTGGGGCAAGCGCGGCGCGATGGATATGGTCGCAGTGATGAGCACCTACGCCGTGAGCGGGTTTTTCGCCATCGCTGTCGATGAACACCCTGCCGAAGGCAAAGCTGCACTTCCCACCGTGAAGTGAATCTAATAATGAGCAAGCGCACATCTGCCTTACTGTTCTTCGGCTCTTTGCTGACTGCGACGCTCGCGGCACAATGGATCGACTACCCTACCCCGGGAATCCCGCGCCTGGCGAACGGTCAAGCGAACCTCGCCGCGCCCGCGCCTCGAACCGCGGATGGCAAGCCCGATTTATCGGGCGTCTGGGGAGCCGGCGGCCCTTCCTATCGGTTTAACATCGCGCAGGACCTCAAGCCCGGGGACGTGCAGCCCTGGGCCGAAAAACTGTTTCTGGAACGCGTGCGCGATTCCCGCAAGGAAAGCCCTCTGGCGCGCTGCCTCCCGGTCAGCATCCCGTTTCACAATGCGTTCAATCTGATGCGCATCGTCCAGACTCCGGCATTAATCGTGATCCTGTACGAATCTCCCAACAGTCCGCATCGAACCATATTCACCGACGGCCGCCCGCTTCCCAACGACCCCAATCCGACCTGGCTGGGGTATTCGGTGGGGCGATGGGAGGAAGACACGATGGTGATCGAGTCCGCAGGCTTCAACGATCTGGCTTGGCTCGATAGCGCCGGCCACCCGCAGACCGAGTCGCTGCGGATCAGGGAGCGGCTGCGGCGCCGTGACTTCGGACATCTGGAATTTCAGATGACCATCGACGATCCGAAGGTGTTTACCAAGCCCTTCAGCATCAAAATGGACCGGCTGCTGAGTCCGGATACGGAACTGCTGGAAGACGTCTGTGAGAATGAGCGTGACCAAACGCATATGACGGGCGGGAGCCGGATCCGCCTGAGTCCGGAAACGCTCTCCAAGTATGTGGGAACTTATGAGCTGTCGCCTGGCCGCGAGATAAAGGTCACTCTGGATGGCGATCTGTTGTTTGTGCAGGGATTCAATCAGCCCAAGCTTCCGCTGATGCCGACATCGGAGACCAACTTCATGTCCACCGCGACACCGGACGGTTTCCAGTTCGTTACGGATGCGCAGGGCGCCGTGACGCAGCTTATCCGGCTGGACGGCGCGAACCAGCAGCGGGCCGTCCGCAAGAGAGGCCCCGAGCAGAAATAAAGGAGATGATCATGAAACGTTTCTTCATCGGGATCGGAGTCATCATCCCGCTATTTGCGCCTGCGGTTGCCAGGGCTCAGATTCTAGTTGCCGGAGAAGGTCCGGTCGTGTACGGGCATCACCATCTGAACACCACGAACATGGATGCTCAGAAGAAGTTCTTTGTGGACGCGCTCGGCGGCGCCGTGGCGAAGATCGGATCCGGCGACCGGCAGCAGGAGATTATCAAGTTCCCGAATGTGCTGATCTTTTTCCGCCCGATGCAGGCGCCGACGGGTGGTTCGATCGGCTCGACGGTGAACCACATCGGCTTTTCCGTTCCCGATCTTAAGCCGCTCGTGGCGAGGATCAAGGCCAACGGCTTCAAAATGATCACCGCCGACTCGGTCGCTGCGAACGTCAAGGTAACCGACGACATCGCAGCGGCCAGCCCGACGACGAACCTCGCGTTTGCACTCGGGCCGGACGATGTGAAGGTGGAGTTCGTCGAGGTCAAGCCTCAGAAGGCCCCGATTCAGCTTCATCATGTCCATTTCTTCGGGCAGATGAATACGGAAATGCAAGCCTGGTACGCGAAGACGTTCGGCGCGAAGATGGTCCCGGCCAATCCGGCATCCGCTTTCGTGGTGGATCAACTTCCGGGCGTGTCGTTGAACTTCACGCCGTCGCCGACGCCCACGGTCGGAACCACCGGCCGGGCGATCGACCACATCGGCTTTGAGATCCAAAACCTCGAAGCGTTTACGAAGAAGCTGGAAGCCCAGGGCATTAAGCTGGATCGTCCCTATACCAAGGTGCCGCAGCTCGGTATCGCGATCGCGTTCATCAAAGATCCGTGGGGAACGAATATCGAAATGACGGAAGGTCTTACCGGCATCAAATGAGAAGCCCTGTTTGTGCCGCCGCAGCTTTATTGTCCTGCGCAGTGACGCCGGCGTGCGCACAGCTTGTGAGTCATCCTGACGCGCCGATCCGGATCGGCCACTATCACCTCAATGTTACCAGCGTCGAAGCCCATAAGAAGTTCTGGGCCGAAACGCTCGGCGGCAGAGTCATGAGGTTCGGCGCCATCGATGTCATCGAGTTTCCGGACACGTTCATCTTCCTGCACGCGCAGAAGCCGTCTGGCCCAACTCGCGGCACTGCGTTCGATCACATCGGCTTCGCCGTGCCGAACGTCCCGGCGATGGCGATGAAGCTGGCGGCTGCGGGATATCAGGAAACCAGCGGGCGGGAGCCCAAACCGGGCGAGCCCCCTCCAGCAGCAACAGGCGCCTCGGCCGTCTATGGCCGGTTTGCGTATTTTCTTGGCCCGGACGGTGCGAAGATCGAGCTGGTGACCAGCGATCAAAAGGGTGCGCCGCCAATTGTGGCGCATCATATCCACTTCATCAACAAGCAGTACGTCGAGATGCAGCAGTGGTACATGAAGGCGCTCGATGCGACTCTGCGTCCAGGGCAGACCGACTTCTTCATTGGCGCGGATCTGCCGGGCGTCGGATACAGCCTCAACTTCTTCCGGTGGGAGGGCGATCAGTCCATTACTCACGTCCCCACAGCCGGACGTGTCGTGGATCATGTGGGATTTGAAGTCAAGAACCTGGAGGCGTTCTCGAAGGCGCTCCAAGCGAAAGGCATCAAGCTGGTTCGGCCCTACCAGAAACGAGACCGAGCCATGAACGGCATCGCCACCGCGACCATCGTCGATCCTTGGGGCGTCTCGATCGAGCTGACCGAAGGACTGGACAAGGTTCGCAACTAGCGCCAGCCGAGAGCCGGGGCGACCATAGTCAGAATCGCCTCCAGGGCGTGAACGTTGTAGGCAACACCAAGCTGGTTTGGCACCGTTAGCAAGAGCGTGTCTGCGGCCGCGATCGCCTCGTCTTTCTTGAGCTCTTCGATCAAAACATCTGGTTCCGCTGCGTAGCCGCGGCCGAAAATCGCTCGGGTGGCTCCATCCAGAAACCCGATCTGATCGTGCTCGTTGCGCCCTCGCCCGAAATAGGCGCGATCGCGGTCGTCGACCAGAGCGAAAATACTTCGGCTCACGGAAACGCGCGGCGTGCGGGTGTGGCCGGCTTCCTTCCAGGCGGCATGGAAGGCACGAATCTGCGCGGCTTGTTGGACGTGGAACGGCTCGCCAGTCTCATCCCACTTGAGGGTTGAGGATTGCATGTTCATTCCCAGCTTGGCCGCCCAAGCGGCGGTTGCATTTGAAGCCGCCCCCCACCAGATCCGGTCTCGCAGTCCCGCGGAGTGCGGCTCCAGGCGCAACAGCCCCGGCGGATTCGGAAACATCGGGTGCGGGTTCGGCTGGGCGAAGCCCTTGCCGCGCAGTAGCTCGAGAAACTGTTCGGCGCGCCGCCGGCCCATGTCTTCGTCGGTCTCACCTTCGAGCGGATGGTGGCCAAAATAGCGCCAACCCTCGATGACCTGCTCGGGAGATCCGCGGCTGATTCCCAATTGCAGGCGCCCGCCGGCGATGAGATCCGCCGCGCCGGCGTCCTCAACCATGTAGTGAGGATTCTCATACCGCATGTCGATCACCGCGGTGCCGATTTCCATGGTCCGCGTCTTGGCGCCGATTGCGGCGAGGAGCGGAAACGGAGACGCCAGTTGCCGCGCAAAGTGATGAACGCGAAAGTACGCTCCATCCATTCCCAGCCGCTCGGATTCTACGGCGAGATCGATGGACTGCAAAAGCGCGTCCGCTGCCGATTGCGTTCGTGAGTGCGAATTCGGAGTCCAGTGGCCGAAAGAAAGAAAACCGATTTTCTTCATGCACCCTATGTCAGGGCAGTTGGAAAACCCACACCGCTGCCGAGCGGTCGAGGTTCTGGATTTCCGGCACCAGTGCCGCGAACCCGGTTGCTTGCGCGCCGCCGTTGCCCACGCCGATCGCGACGTATTGCTTGCCGTTCACTGCATACGAGATCGGCGCGTTGCTCGGCACATCCGTCAGACGCGTCTCCCACAACAGTTTGCCGGTCTGATCGTCGTAAGCACGGAAGAACCGGTCGATGGAGCCGTTGAAGATCACTCCGCCGGCCGTATCCAGCGCCCCGCTCGACACCGGCGCGCGATGCCGCTCGGTCCACACCACTTCGCGCGTCACCATGTTGATGGCCTCAACGCGGCCGTATTTGCCGTCTGAATCCGGGCGTGGCCGCACGGCTGGACGAACGCCGGTCGACAACAGGCCCCGGCCTCCTCCCTGGGTCAGCGGCACCAGATCGTTGCACGCCTCCACCAGCGGCACATACAGAATCTTTGTGTCCGGATTGTAGGAGCCCGGCAGCCAGCTCTTGGCGCCGTCCACGTGCGGGCAGACAAAGTGCGTTTGCCCGTCGCCTGGCAGCGTCTCCGGATTGATGATCTTCTTGCCCGTGGCCGGATCGATGGAGGAAACGATGTTTTGCAAGCCGAGATCCTTCGAGAAAAGGTACTTTCCTGTTTCCGCGTCGAGAACATCATAGGTCGCCTGCTTTCCCGAAGTTATGATCACCGGGCGAACCAGGCCGTTCACCGGCATCCGCACGATCTGGCGTTCGAAGACCCAGTCGAGATCCCACTGATCGTTCGACAGATGCTGGTAATACCAGACCAGCTTGCCCGTATCGGGATTGATCGCCAGCGTGCAATCGGTGTACAGGCCATCGGTGTTGACCCCCGGCCTAACAGGTTTCGCCAGCAAGGCAGTGTCGTAGGTCTGCGCCACGCCGAAGAACGCCAGGTTCAGCGCGGAATCGTAGCTTCCCGCGATCCAGATCGAGCCGCCGTTGCGCTCCTCAGCCGTGTGATCGTTCCAGGTGTCGCCGCCGGGCTCGCCGGGCTGCGCAATGGTGTTGAATCGCCACGCCACGTTTCCGGTTTCGGCATCGAGCGCGACGATGTAGTTCCTGCCGGCGACCCGGCCGCCTGTTCCGATCATGATCTTGCCCTTCGCCGCAAGCGGACCGCCCGTGAGCGTGAAGCCTTGTTCCTCGGTTAGCGGCTGATCCCAAACCACGCGGCCGGTCTTCACATCGAGGGCCACGACATGAATATCGGAAGTCCCCATATAGACCTTGTTCCCGTAGATCGAGATCATGCGCTTGTTGCTGGCGTTGACGCCCGGAGGTAAGATCCGCGCGTATTGCCAAAGCAGGTCGCCCGTGGCGGCGTCGAGCGCTTCGAGCTTGTCGCCGGGGCTATGTAGGAACATCACCCCGTCGTGCACCAAAGGCGTGGCTTCATTGGCGCCTGGAGAAAGCGTCCAGGTCCACGCAACGCGCAGATTGTTCACGTTCGCCTTCGTAATCTGCTTCAGCGGGCTGAATCCCTGATAATCGAAACCGCGGCGCCATGTGAGCCACTCGCCTGGGGGCGGATTCTGCAAAAGCGAGTCAGTGACCAAAGTGATTTTATCGAGCGGGTTTGCCTTTTTCGGCGCTGGAGGCAGCTTCGCACCAGTTGCTAAGCCGCCACTTCCGCCGCCGCGTCCTCCCGGTGGAGCAGGAATTGTAAAAGAAGCGAGCATTGCCGGATCCGATGCGAACTCGCGGCGTCCGGTGGCAAATCCGTTTTGCTGGAGCACGTAGGCGATGATCCGCGCGTACTCGCCGCCGTCCAGGCTGCCGGGAGCCGTAGGAGGCATCTTCGTGCTGACAAAGGTGAACAGCTCAGCCGCAGGTTTCCCGCCGTACTTCCCGAGAAACGCCGGGCCGCGGAGCGGAGGAGCCGAGTCGCCGTCGTCTACTCGCGCGCCGTGGCAGTTCGCACAATTTCGCTCGTATGCGGCCTTCCCCGCGACCGCTTGCGCCTGGGTGAACAGCGCCTCGCCAGGAACCGCGCCGCGCGCCACATCTGCACGTGGCGCTACAGGCGCCTGAGCTTTTAGATTCGCCGGGAACTCGATCGCGATCAGGGTCGCAACGACCCCGCACAAGACGGCGGAGCGCAAAGCGCGCGGCCCGATTCCATCGATCGCCGGATAAACGCACCGTGCCGCGTTCCGTGTCGCGCAAGTTTCTCCAGAGAGTGCCGCTCTCCATCCATTGTGAGGGTTTGTGGGTGACATTGTGCAGAGTTTCCTTGCTGGCTGTCGGGTTACCTGCAAATTGTACTACTGCGATGAGTCACAAAAAAAACTGCCTGACTGGCGGGAAACACTCAGCCTGTGCATATCCAAGTGAGTGGAATGCCATCTTTTGCCTTTGTCTGAGCAAAGGTGGCTGCCGCCAACAGGCACGGCTAACAGCGACACAAGGATCTGCTACGAGTGTTCGCTTTTAACACGCCTTTCCGAAATCGACAGTTTCCCTGCTGGGAACAAAACGGACGTTCATTCCTCACGCTCAGCCGCGGCCGCGCTTCGCAGGCGCCCCCGCCGCAGCGCGCGGGATTTCATCATCACGAAGAAGACGGGAACCAAGATCAACACGTGAATCGTAGACGTAATCATGCCGCCCACGATGGGCGCGGCAATCGGTTTCATCACGTCCGAGCCGACCCCGGACTCCGACAGGATCGGAATCAAGCTGGCCAGAACGGCCGCTACCGTCATCAGCTTGGGGCGGAGGCGGTGAACCGCGCCTTCGATCGTCGCCTGCTTGATATCCGCGACTTCCAGCCCTTGTCCGGACGCCAGCTTGCGTTCCAGCGCCTCGTGCAGATAGACGACCATCACCACGCCGGTCTCAACCGCGATGCCAAACAGCGCGATATAGCCGACCCACACGGCAACGCTGAAATTGTAGCCGAGATACCACTGCAACAGAAGTCCCCCGGTCATCGCATAAAGTGTCGGGAAAATGAGCACCAGGGCCTCGGCGAGGGAGTGGAACACCATGTACAACAACAAAAAGATCACGAAGAACACAATGGGAACGATGATCCTCAGGCGATCGCGGGCCCGCAGCTCAAACTCGTACTCGCCGGACCACTTCAGGCTGTACCCCGCTGGCAGCGCGAGCTTTTCGCGCAAGAGTTTGTCGGCGCGTTCGACGAATCCGCCGTAGTCGCGGGTGTTCAGGTCGAAGTAGACGTATCCGGTGAGCGCCCCATCCTCATCCCGGATCATAGTTGGACCTTTGGAGAAGGAAAGCTTCGCGAGCTCACCCAGAGGCACTTGGGCGTTGGATGGAGTCGCAATCAAGACGCGGCCGAGCTTGCTCAAATCATCGCGGAAGTCAGGCGCATAGCGGACCGAAATCGGATAACGCTCACGCCCTTCCACGTTTTCCGCGATGTTGTCTCCCCCGATCCCTGAGGTAATCGCGCGCTGCACGTCTCCAACCGTGAGCCCATATCGCGCCGCTTCCGCGCGATTCACTTCGACATTCAGATAAAAGCCTTGCGCGACGCGCTCGGCGAAACCGGATCGCATCTCGGGGAGTCCGGAAAGGATCTGTTGGACATTCGTGCCAAGTTGTTGGATCTGATCCAGGCTGGGTCCCTGGATCTTCATGCCGACGGGCGTCTTGATTCCGGTCAACTCCATATCCAGCCGGTTCTGGATGGGCATGGTCCACGTGTTGGTCAGACCGGCAAACTGGAGCTTCGCGTCCATTTCGGAAATGAGTTTTTCGTACGTCATGCCAGCGCGCCACTGCTCGCGCGGCTTCAGCATCACGGTCGTGTCATACATGTCCAGGGGCGCATTGTCGGTAGCGCTTTCCGATCGTCCGATCGAGCCGAACACAGTCGCGACTTCCGGGAACGAGCGCAGAATCCGGTCCTGCTCCTGCATCAACTGCGTGCCCTGTCCGATCGAAATTCCAGGAAGAGCCGTGGGCATGTACAGGGCCGCGCCTTCGAACAGCGGCGGCATAAACTGGCTGCCGAGCTTGAACGCCAGGGGGAACGTGAGCGCCAGAAACGCCAGATTGAGGAGCAGCACCGTCTTCGGAAACCGCAGGCACAGCGTCAGGATCGGCAAATAAATCGCCTGCGTCACGCGTGAGACCGGATTGCGCGACTCGGGCCGCAGGCGCCCGCGGATGAACGTGAGCATCAACGGCGGCACCAGCGTGATCGCCAGGAGGGAGGAAAATCCTACGGCCAGCGTCTTGGTCCACGCCAGTGGCCGGAACATGCGGCCTTCCTGCGCTTCCAGCATGAACACCGGCAGGAACGAAATGACGATGATCAGCAGCGAGAAAAAGAGCGCCGGAGCAACCTGCTTCGCGGCGTCCAGCAGGATCTTCCTTCGTTCGCGGCGCGACACTTCCCCTGCCTGCTGCGCTTCCGATAAATGCCGATAGCCGTTCTCCACCATGACGATCGCCGCGTCCACCAGGACGCCGATCGCAAGCGCCAGCCCGCCCAGCGACATAATGTTCGAGCTGACCTGGAGGTAGTACATCGGAATGAATGATGCGATTACGGCGACGGGCAAAGCCAGAATCGGAATGAACGCCGAGCGGAAGTGAAACAGGAACACAAGGATCACGACGCTGACAATCACCGCCTCTTCAATCAGATCGCGTTTCAGCGTATCGATGGACGCGTTGATCAGTCCGGAACGGTCATAGCCGGCGACGATCTCGACTCCAGGCGGCAGCGAGCCAGAAATCTGGGCGATCTTTTGTTTTACGCCAGAGATTACATTCAGCGCATTCTGACCGTAGCGCATCACGACGATGCCGCCAACTGTTTCACCTTCACCGTTCCACTCGGCGACGCCCCGCCGAATATCGGGACCGAAGGACACGCTTCCGAGATCCCGCACGAGGACCGGTGTGCCGTTCTTGCTCGCCACCGGGACCGTTTCGAGATCCGAAAGAGAGCGCAAGTAGCCCAGGCCGCGGATCATGTATTCGGCGCCGCCCAACTCAATCAGTCGGCCGCCGACTTCGTTCGTGCTGTCCCGAACCTTATCGATCACGGTCGAGAGCGCGACGTTATAGGCGCGCAGCTTATCGGGATCGAGGCGGACCTGATACTGACGCACGAAGCCGCCGATGCTGGCCACTTCGGCCACGCCCGGAACGGTCGCGATCTGATAGCGCAGGAACCAGTCTTGCAAGCTGCGCAGATCGGCGAGGCTGTAGCGATGGTTGTGATCCACGACCAGGTACTCGTAAACCCAGCCTGCGCCCGTCGCATCCGGTCCGATGGTGGGATTGACGCCCATCGGCAGCCGCCCGCGGATTTGCTGAAGGTACTCAAGTACCCGCGATCGCGCCCAGTAAAGATCCGTGCCGTCCTCAAAGACGACGAAAACGTAGGAGTCGCCGAACATAGTTTGCGCACGGACGGCTTTGACGCTGGGAGCTGCAAGCAGAGACGTAACGATCGGGTACGTGACTTGGTCCTCAATGATATTGGGTGGTTCATTCCATGAAGTGTGAATGATGACCTGCACGTCTGAGATGTCCGGCAGCGCGTCGAGAGGGATGCGGCCGATCGCCCAGATGCCGCCGAGCACCAGCGCGAGCGTCGCCGTGAACACCAGAAAGCGGTTTCGCGCGCACCAGTGGATCCAGTTACGAATCACTGAATCCCTCCTTCGGCGGTCACCGAGATCTGCTTCTGCGCGAGCGTCTGGCCGTTCTTGGTCGCCAGCACCGTTACCTGCCAGGTGCCGCCCATTTGGATTTGTACTGGACCTTCATAGACGCCCCCTCCCTTCTCGGCAAGCGTCGCCACGTTGCGCATCGCCGCCATCCCCATGGCGGGCATTGCAGGCATCAAGAAAGTCACGCTTACTTGAGCTCCCGTGATCGGCGCTCCGTCCATTCCCGTAAGCTTCACGCGAAGGGTATTGGTTCCAGTGCGCGGCGTAGCCGGCACAGACGAATAATCGAGAGTCACCTGTCCTTGAGGAGCATTCCCGGCAGCAGCCGCACTCACGCCGGGCGGGGGAGGCGCGAACGAGCCCAACGCCGCCTGAAGCTGGCTTTCGGAATCGATCAGGAAGTTTGCGGACGTCACGATCCGCTCCCCGGCGTTCAAGCCCTTCAAGACGACAAGGTCGTCCGCGGCGCGCGGCCCCACTTCGATCTCACGAGGCTCGAAATGGCCCTCGCCCTTATCCACGAACGCGACTTGGCGCGTCCCCGTTTGAAATACGCCGGAAGCAGGAATCACCAACTGGCGGCCCATTGGCAAATCCAGCCGGATGTTCACAAACATTCCCAGCGAGAGCGTCAGGTCCGGGTTCGGGATTTCCAGGCGCACTTTGGCGGTGCGGGTGGCCGGGTCCACTTGCGGCCAGATAAAGCTCACGCGTCCGCGAAACACGCGCCCCGGATAGGAGTCCACAGTGATCTCCGCTGGATTTCCGACGCGCACACGGCCCAAGTCGTTCTGGAAAACCTGCGCATATACCCACACCGCCGATAGATCCGCGATCGAATAGAGCTTCGCGCCTGGCTGCACGTACATATTGGGAAGCGCGTTGCGTTCGATAATATAGCCGGTGACGGGTGCGTCGATTTCCAGCTCCCGCTTCACCTTCCCGGTTTCCTCCAGTTCCGCCAGCTCGCGCTCTGGAATCTGCCATTGCTTGAGCCGTTCTATCGCCGAAGACAAGAGCGTCGCCGTTCCAGACGCGACGCCCGGCACCGTGCTCCGCGCCAGAAGATCGCGGTTTCGTTTTGCCAGCAAATACTCGTTCTGCGTGGTGACCAGTTCCGGGCTGTAGATTGTCAGAAGCGGCTGGCCCTTGCGGATTTGTTTGAACGTCGCATCCGCATACACCTGCTGGATCCAGCCGCTGAAGCGTACTTGCACCTCGGCGAGATGCGTTTCGTCAGCCTCGACGTCGCCCGTAGTGCGGATTTCGTCATGCACATCCTTGTAGGCCACGGCTCCCGTCTTGACGCCGATACGTTGCATTCGCTCGGGAGAGAGCGTGACGGGTACGAGTTTGGATTCCGCGGCCGGTTCGGAGGCGGGCTGTGTTGGCGCTACAACGCTCGCCGCGGTCGCTGCGGCCGCTCCAGCCGAAGTTGCGCGCGCGAATCGGATTGAAGCCGCCTGCGCGACGACCCAGTCCTTCTTAAACCAGACCAGAACCAGCGCCGCGGCCAACAAGACGGCCGTCGCCAGCGCAACGAAAAAGGCGGTTCGATAGCGTTCCATATTCGTCCTTTTAGTGCAGGCTCACGCCTGTAAGCTGTTCCAACTTTGCGACTGCCATCTCGTGGTCCGCTAAGGTTTTCCAATATTCTTGGTCGAAATTGAGCACATCCATAAATGCGGAAAGCAAGGTCTCGAAATCCAAGCGCCCGCTCTGATAGGACGAAAGGCCGGCTTGATAGGATGCCAGCGCCTGCGGAATCAGTCCTTCGCGGTAGATTTTGAGCATCTGCGACGCAGTCTGCGCGGCGATGTACTGATTGCGCACTTCAAAGAACGCCGATTGAACCTGACTCTCGTACTCGCGCCGGGACCGGTTCAGTTCCTCGACGGCCTGGTTCCTTTCGGGGTTGAGCTTTCGGCTGCGATAAATCGGAATGCGGACGCTCAAGCTAGCCATGTAGTAGTCACGGAATTGTTCCGCCGTGTGCTGCCACATATACTGCACGCTGAAGTCCGGGTACCGATCCTTCCGCGCTAGCTCGACCTGGAGGCTCTGGCGGTTGATCATCTCTTGCTGCCCCGCCACGTCAGGGTTATCGGTTCGAATTCTGGCGAGAAGATCGTCCACGCTCGTTGCCAGCGGCGTCTCCACCATCGGTTCCGGCGCAATCCCCGCGGAGTCCGGCGCGCGGTTCAGAAGCTTACGGAGGAGCGCTTGCTGTGTGTCGATCAGGGCGCGCTCTTGCGTGGTTTGGCGCAGAAGCTTGGTTCTTTCGAGCTGCGCCTTCAACACATCCTGTTGGTTGCCCTGGCCGACGCGATAACGGGCATCAGCAATCTTCTCGATCTGTTCCAGTAGCTTGTCGTTGCGATTCAAAACGTCTAGCGTCTGCTGAGTGTTTGCGAGCCGGAAGTAAGCCTCTTTCACCTGCTGAAGTACGGACCGCGTTGCGGATTCGAGCTTCTCGCGCAGAATCGCCGCATCGCGCCGCGCTGCCTCGCCCTTGAGCTTGAGTTTTCCGGGATACGGCAGATCCTGCGAAACGCCAAAACCGATATATGCGAAATCGCTGTTCGAGTAGCCGGCGAAAGGCCGCGGGCTGCCCACCGAGAAATGCTGAACGGTAACCTGTGGATCGGGCAGCGTGGACACCTGCGAAGGGACCTGCGTAGCTGCCTGCCAGGCCCGCCGAGCGGCCAGGATATCGGGATTGTTCTGTGCAGCCTCGTCCAACAATACAGAGAGCGCCGTCGGGGGGGCCGCAGACCAGGCGATCGTTGCGGCGAGCAGAGTGATTGCTGTTGCGAAACGGACCCTCATCAGAACACCTCCGAGCTAGCGAAAGTGAGATTGAGGTCCGTGGCGTACAGCCGGTCCCACATTCGCTCGAACAGAGCGCGCGAAAGCGGCTGTTTGAGATCGAACTCGACGATTTCCCGGAAGGCCGAGATGCGGAACTCGTAGGGATTGGGATTCGCGAGTGTTTCAATATCCGCCCAGCGCCAGCTCCGGCTGTCGCGGCCGTTTTGCGTCACATAGTCGATGCCGTCCTGTTTGAAGCGAAGCATGCCGTTACTTCCGCCGGACCAAGTGCGGCGATGAGCGGGAACCTCCGCAATCGACGCGGCAGACGGCAGCGGATTTCCGTTGCGCACCGGTTTCGCGACGCGCGCGGTGAACTGCGCCGCGATCTCGGGCGGCATGGCTTCGCTCAGCGTGAAGTGAAAGGGCCGCTCGCCCGGCTCGCGCCACGGGCGGCGCTCATAACTGAGCAGAGTGAAATCGTGCCCGGAAAGATCGAAGCTGCGGACCTCCACATACGGCCATCGTTGGTTGAACTTCGCCGATCGAAATTCCACGCCGTCATCGTCGAGCGACACAGTGCCTGGAACCGCTTTTTTCAAGGTCCGGTGCCATTTCGCGGGCGTTTGCCAGTGTTGAGCCTGGCCGGGAATCGCCAGCAATCCGCTTAGCGCGGCAACAATCAAACCATTGATTCTCATAAATCCTCCTCGCTCGCTATACAGAGCAAGCGCAAACACAAACGGCTGAATTTTAGGGCGTGGGCGCGCGCAGGCGCACTACGAGAGTGTTAGATCAGGAGGGGTAGGTTCCGGGCGGTAAGAGCGGAGGGTGGCGGGTGACAGAGCGCAGCGGCGACCTCGCAAGGCCGGACGGGTGGAACGAGCAAGGACGCAGCGGACGCGGTCACCACGGCGAGGGGCGTCGTATCAGCCGACGCCTTCGATACTGCAAGTTGGCCGTCAGGAACGGTGTTTTTGCAGCAGGTGTCCGCCTTAGCTGTGGGGCCGCACTTGCCTTTCAAGCAGCATTCCATCGCTTGGTGGCTCGCCTTGCCACTGGCGAAACAATCGAACGGCGTCACCAGCAGCAGGACTGCTAGCAGGTTGGCTATGATTTGTATGCTTCGCTTCACTGCCGTTCTCAGGATAACAGCACTTGCATGGCGCCGGCGTATCGTTTCAGGGAAAGCATCTCCCTAAGGATGTACGCCGCGTGGTGAGCCTGGCAGCGGGGCGTGGGAACGTCCCAGCCGGGGAACAAATCTTGGCGTCCTCCCCGCGTACGCATCCCAGGCTGGTCCAAATTCTGCCCGAACCTCCGCTTCTTCACGGTGCGCCAAGCGGACGTAGACAGTCACCATGATCGGGAACATGATCAGCGTAATCAAAGTCGGCCACTGGAGCAGGAAACCGAACATGATCGCGATGAAGCCTAGGTACTGCGGATGCCGGACGTAAGAGTAAGGCCCCGCAGTCGCCAGCTTGCCTTCACGCTGCGCATTGTAAAGCACTCGCCAGGAGGCTGAAAGGAGCAGAAATCCGCCGAGGATGAAGAGATTGCTCGCGATGTGAATCGGGTTCAGATGCGGATCGCCTTTGAAGCCAAGCAAGGTGTACCAAAGATGACCGAAATCATGACCGAGAGGATCGACTCCGGGGAACCTCCGGATCAGCCATGGATAAAGCAAGTAGATCGTTAGGGGGAATCCGTACATCTCCACGAACAGCGCGATGATAAAGGCGGCAAAACCGCTGAAGGTCCGCCAGTCCCGTCTCGTCTTCGGCTTGAAAAAGCTGAACGCGAAAATGATGAAGACGGCCGCATTGAGGATCACAAGGGACCATAACCCATATGCCGGAATCTCATGGACGTGGTTCATGGTTCACCTCCGTGACGTGGGATGGTTCCCATGATTAACGCCGTGTCCCCGGTGCATGAAGAAGTGGATCAGGGGGCAAGCGAGAACCAGCAGGTACGGAAGCGCGCCCAGGATATGCGCGCGATGTTCCTCCCACAGAAAGAACAATGCAATCGCCGCAAAGGCGCAAAACCCCAGCCACAGCGGAATTCGAAATGCCCGCATTTCTGCGCCTCCTCGCTTCCAAAGAGACGCATTTGGCCCGCCAAATCCCTGGGTTAACGCAAAACCTGTGCGCCGACGTGTTTTGAGAGAAATTCGGCTGAGGCCGGGGTCTGAGCCTGCGTCAAATCACGCATTACTCTGGGCTGTGCCTGTGCCTCATCCAGCAGGAATGACCTGGCCCCTCCTATAAGTGAGCACGCAGCTAAGTGAGCACGCAGCCTGCCAGCAAGGGCACGCCCTGAAGGCTTCATCAACAGGTCACTGAAGAGAAGCATGCGGGCCGGAAGTTGCAGCAACCCCAGCGAGGAGTACAGTACGCGATCGTCATCCCGCAGTAGCGACTCCACGGCTTGCGAGGCGTGTTGGCGCGGTGCGAACAAACGGAGAAACAGTATGTGGTACGGCAACGGATGGATGTTAGGAATGCATCTTTTTTGGTGGTTTTTTTGGGTGCTGCTGATAGTGGGACTTGTTCTGCTGCTCGTCCGGCGACAAGCCGAGCCACCTCCGGCTCGCCGGGAACCTTCGGCGCTCGAAATCCTCGAACGCCGCTACGCCGCGGGCGAAATCTCGACGCAAGAGTTTGAGGAAAGAAAAGCGCGGCTCACGGGACAGACACAAGGCGTAGCGCACTAGTCACGGTCTTCGGGAAGGTTCAGGATGATCTTTGACCTCCGGCACAGTAAGCTGATTTCAGTCGAATCGGCATCCCGGAACCCGCTCCAGGTTCCCCGAAGGCGATTGTGATAAAAAGCCCCCGGCTTGTGCAGCTTACCTGCTGACCTGGATACTGGCTCCAGTTCCGCCGCCGCGACCGGGCCGAGCGCCCCCACCGTTAGAGACAAGCTTGACCCAAAGTGTGCCTTCTCCGCGATAGTACGAAGTGCTGCTGGCGCTGCGCAGTGCATCCAGGCTGGTTTGTGCCGTGCCCGCGGCTGCGGTTGTGTATCCCGGTAATTCGACGATCACCCATGAGCCGTTGTCCATCTCCCTCAGGCTAATGTTCAGGGACGGCAGGTCGCTTTCCGCCCGGATCTCGGTGCCGGCGAGTACGGTGGTGTCCCCGCTCACGTTAAATTTCCTGCCGTTGCGGCTGAGAACGACCTGTGGAGCGCCTCCACCGAAACCTCCTCTTCCGCCAGGTCCGGCGCCAGGTCCACCACGACCTCCCGCAGCGCCCGGGCCAGGAGCCCCAGCGGCGCCACGGCCTCCGGCAGCCCCAGGGCCACGAGGTCCCCGACCTCCGGCCGCGACAGGAGCGCCAATTCCCATCCGTCCCATATCGCCCTTACACACGGCAGCGTTCCAGTCCGGCTTGATTTCACAGTGTTGCGGATCGTCCGCGATCCCGTTGTCAATCACGATATAGGAATCGCGGACGCCGCCGACCGACCCGTCGATATCGTGGAACACCGCGCCATTCCAGCCCGAAAACCTTCCGAATTCCCCGGAGAAGGACCAGCGGCGCTCCTGCTGCGGCGGGAAATACACCGGCTTGGCATTCTCGAATTTCAGGCCTTGGACATCGTTGTTGGTGCTGATGGGAAAGCTGGTGTACAGCAGGTAAGAGATGGCTCCGGACTTGCGAGTTGCGTTATCCACAAAATTCACGAACTTGGTATTCACAACATGGTGCGTGAAGTCGTAGTATTCATAGCCACGGATCGGGTAATCCGCGTCCTTGCGAGGCATGCTTCGGCCATATGCGATTTCCGCTTCGGTTTTGGGAGTGCCTTTGTTGTCGGTTTCGCCCACGAACAGAGAGTCCTCGACTTTCGAGGTATAGTCGCCGTGGTACGGGGCCACACCAGGGTACGCATGTGTGTAGCCGATACCGCTATCGGCCAGTTTCAGATTCTGGAACACATGGTTCTCGCCACGGGCCCAGATGGCCGCGCCACTATTCTTGTAGCTGGTGAAGTCCGTGATGACACTTTCGAGCCTCGCGCTGTTGGTGTCGCTAGGATCCGCGTAGGGCAGATGCGTGTTCCCGCCAAGGTTGAATTTGCCCTGCGCATTGGGCCCGCGGTCGAACATCAGCCCGTCGACGTCGGAGTGGGCGACGTTGCCGGAAAACTCCCGCAGTTGCATCCGGCGGGGCCAGGTCTTCGCACTGATCTCCGTGCCTTCAAACTTACCCGTCGGGTGTTCCGGCAAAGCGATCCAGAAGCCGGTTGCCTCAGAACCTGCGGACACATTGCCGCGGTAAGTATTGTCGGGGTTCGTGACCCAGAAGGTGGACGCCGTGTTGTCGGAAGGAATCAACTGATCGGTGGCATTCTGACCGGCCCCGGAGCCGTTCAGAGCATTGGTCGATTCACAGGGCCGGGTGGGATTGCATTTGGTCAGCATCCCCAGGTTATTCAGATACTGGTTCCCGTGCTCCACGCCATCTTCGAGAAAGTAGCAGTGGCCCACGTTGTCGTACGCCACATTGTTCTCAACCCGCACATTGTTGGTGCCATGGACCGTCACGCAGCGGCTGAACGTGTGGTGAATCGCAGAGTTCTCGATGTATTGCCCGGGCGCATCGCCCACCAGATGCCAATGGATCGGATACCGCGCAAGGTTCTCGTGCTGACCCATGCGAAAGAACTCGACGCCGGAAACTTTCATTGTGGACCCGGCCATCGCCATCACATGCCCGCCGCTGAAGGATTTCTCGGAGTCGTCGGAAGCCTGGATTTTGATATTGCGTGTGAGCATGCCGACTTCGCCGCGCTCATCCACGCCGAATGTAACTTGACCGTAGTGCATGTACTGAAGTTTCTGGTCCAGCGTAATCACGTTTCCGGAGACGCCGGCGATGGTTCGTTCCTCGGCCTGGTGCGGGTCGAAATCCGTGGACGCGACAACAATCTGCTCGCCGCGTTTCCAGTCACCGGAATTCAGGACTTCTATGGTGTTGCTCCCCGCGGCGGCTGTTTTTGCCAGCTTGGTCCAGGAATGTTTCTCCGTACCGTGCAGGCTCAGGGTTCCGCCCATGAGCATAATCCCGCGGTCACCCATGGTTTGAATGTCTTCACCCGGGACGTTATTGATCAGGGTAATGGTCGCATTGCGCGCGTGGGGGCGGGCTTCACTGCCGATTTCCAACTCCCCGTGCACCATGATCCACTCGGTGGTCAGTTCCAGGTCTTTGTTATCCGCGAAGCTCAGTTTTCCGTTGATCGTCAAACCGTGCAGCGGCGGCGGGCTGACATCGAGGACAACGTCCATGTCCTTCTCGATGGTGACCACGGCGTCCTTGCCCGGCACCTTCTTGTCGGGCCAGGTGGCTGCATCCGACCACCGCTTCGGGCTGGCCGGCGAAGTCTTTTGCTGAGCATGAACGACGGCATATCCGCCGAGGACTAAAAACGCTGGAACCAGCAACGAAAGGAACAAGAGAGAGCGT